>Ga0315914_1005578_pt1 | contig 18265 bp, 13 predicted proteins | sample MpolenodulesMG_FD_203920 | JGI IMG/M metagenome (GOLD analysis project Ga0315914, IMG submission 203920) | Medicago polymorpha root nodule microbial communities from Los Angeles, California, United States - elongated nodules | ecosystem: Host-associated > Plants > Roots > Nodule | place: USA...
CCTTCTTGTGGTTTTTCTCACCTTCATATTCACCAAAGAATAAATCATATTTTGAAAATTACTACAAAGGAATGATTGATTAATCTACGCTTGGATTTGTCCCACTCTTCGTTATATTTAAAGCCAAATCTAGAAGCTTGCAACATTAATTAATTTTTATATTTAAAGCCAAATCTAGAAGCTTGCAACATTAATTAATTTTTCGAATCCGAAAGTGTCAAGCCGTAAGCCAAAGTTGACATGATGTTGCTCAACTTGCAAATAAGTTAGAGAAATGTCACCTTCACAAACTTCTCCTCAAAGACCAAAATTTTATCTATAAATAGTTTAGCTCTCACTCTCCACAACGAAAAGGCAAAACCATTGGAAAAAATCCTTATTGACAACCTTCATCTAAATTAAATGGCTTTCTCAAAGCTCATGACAATTTTTCTCTCCTCATTTACCCTAGCTTTCCTTATCCAAACATCTTTTGGAGCCAACCCACTTTTCCATTTTTGTTCAAGCTCAGGTAACTTCACGGCCAACAGTCCATACGAATCAAACTTAAAAACATTAATCAACTCACTTATCTACAAGACCCCTTCAACAGGTTTTGGTAGTGGATCATCGAGTCTGATCCAAAGTCAAAACCAACAAGCATATGGACTCGCTCTTTGCCGGGGAGATGTCTCACCCTCAGAGTGCAAAACTTGTGTCTCCGAGGCAACCAAAGAAATCCAAAGTCGCTGCCCATACAACAAAGGCGGCATCATATGGTACGACTATTGCTTATTTAAATATTCGGATACGGATTTCTTTGGCAAGATTGACAGTGCCAACAGATTCTATATGTGGAATTTGAATAACGTGAGTCACCCTTTGACGTTTAATTACAAGACTAAAGATTTATTGAGCCAGCTTGCACAAAAAGCTTCAATGAATCCTAAATTGTATGCAACAGGAGAGGTAAAGCTTGAGGAATCAAAGAAACTTTATGGGTTAACTCAGTGCACTAGAGACCTTTCTAGTGCTGATTGCAAGAATTGTCTTGATGCTGCAATTAATGAACTTCCAAATTGTTGTGATGGAAAAGAAGGAGGTAGAGTTGTTGGGGGAAGCTGCAACTTTCGATATGAGATATATCCATTTGTCAAAGAGTAATTCATACTAGAATTTTATTGGTTGACCTCCTTGGCAATAAAGATTATAGCACTACTGTACTAGAATGCATGAATATATAAATTTTGTTATTTTCTTTCGCATTAATGTTAAGGAAAATTCCATGGTGAAAGTCATGAAAATGACTTTTTTTAGTAAAGTTAACACTATAACATCAAAAATGTAATGGGTAACACCCCACTGTTTGTACAATAGCATCAAAAGTTCAGTCCTCACAGTATCATCAATTCATCAGATTAATAAGACTACACTTAATCTAATTTTATCCTACCTTGTTATAATCGTAACACCCTATAAAGTGTAACACTTAAAACTATCACATAATAACATCAACTAGGAAAATTCTACGGTGAAGTGCGCTTAAATATTAGTTAAAGATATAAATATAGAAATGTTGTACTAAGAATCGGTAAATTCAAAATTTTAGTATAGTTTGTACGCCTACAAAAACTTAGAAACTCCACAAAGAGAACAAAAACGAAAGTCCTAGAAGAAGAAATTCATACTACATATAAACACTACATGAAAAAACACTACATGAATAAACTAAAATAAAAAAACAACCACAATCACGTTTTAAATATGAAAAACACCTAAAGAATGTTGAAAGAGAAAAAATCATTCAAGTTTCAGGACCAGAGGAATTTTAATTAAAATGACACTATGATCATTTTACAACGTCGTCGAAGGAATTTGAACTCAATACCTTGTTGTTACAATGCTAATCTTTTACTAGGGAACTAACACAAGCTCTAAATACAAAGTCAATATTCTACTAAAAAAAAAAATTAAAATATGTCAAAAAGTATTAATGATCTATAATATCTCCATATCTCTCTTAATCCTACTCTCTTTCTCTTCATTAAAAAACAAAAATATAATCTTAGTCTTAATCTTATTATCTATGAATTATATTTTTATTTTTTAATGAAGTGAAAGATGGTAATATTAGGATAGGGTTAGTGAGTTGTGACCGAAAAAGAGAGAAAAAAATAATGAGAAAAAAATTGCACTATCACAGTTTACAAATAAGAGAAGTCTTACCAATCATGCACAAAATGGGGATGAAAGAGGGAGTCAATGCAATGAGAGAGAAAAAATTGATGAGTTTTATTTTGTGTGAATGGACCATGATAAGATATGATGGGAGTTAAAATCTAATGGTAAAAAATATTGGTCCAGGTTGGACCTAAACATACACTGGTCCAAACTAAAGGGACCCTTCTCCACAACACCAAAACAAAACAATATCTCCTAATTTATCACGTTCGTCGAAATTAAATGGTTTCCTCAAAGCTCTTTACAATTATTCTTTTCTCATCAACCTTCGTTTTCCTTATCCAAAACATCTTCTTATTGCATAGACTCACTTTCATATTTGTTCAAACTCTCACTTATCTACAAGACCCCTTCTACAAAGGTCCAAAGCCAACAAGCATATGGTCTCTCCCTTTGCCGGGGTGATGTCAATGCCACAAAATGCAAACCTTGTCTCTCTGAAGCAACCAAAGAAATCCAAAGTAGCTGCCCATACAACAAAGGTGGCATCATATGATACGATAATTGCTTATACGATAATTCTTTAAAAATACTCGGATATATAGATTTCATATGCAAGATTGAGAATGTCAACAAGTTCTAATTATGGAATGTGAGGTATGTAAGTGACCCTACTGGAATTAATATCAAGAATAAAGAATTTTTGAGCCAGCTTGTACATAATGCTTCTATGGACCCTAAGTTATATGCAACGGGAAAGGTAAGGACTAAGAATCCACATCACATTTATGGGCTGACTCAGTGCACTAGAGACCTGCCTAGTATTGCTTGCAAGAAATGTCTTGATGATGTAATTAATGAATTCCCAAATTGTTGTGATGGAAAAGGAGCTAGAGTGGTTGGAGGAAGTTGCAACTTTAGATATGAGAATATACCAATTTGTGGAAGAGTGAACAATGCTAGAATCTTATTGGTTGATCTCCATGGCAATAAAGATAAACCATGGATGAATCAAATTTGTAATTTCACTGAAGATTTGAAAAAAGAAAAAGTGAGATCCAATTAAACTTTTGGAAGAAAAAAATAGTTTAATGTGACTTCCACTATTGCAAGTTGATTTAGTGCTCCACACATGTTTAAACTTAGAAAATTAATGGAAGCAATTGGGGATTTGATGTGCTTGCTAGTAGTGCTAGGCGAAACAAGTTTAGAGGTTTAAAACAACTTTTATTGTGTGAACCTTTATAACAATAAAAGTTATATAAGGTTTAATGAAAATAAACAAAAAGAAATCTAAGCTTTTTTTTTATCCAAGTGTATCAAGGTTAAAGAGAAAATGATTCCTTCAGTTTTACCAACAAAACCAAAGAAACATTCATTGTTAAATTGTCGTATTATATATTTATAATAAGTAAAACTTTCTTTGGACTTTTTTTTATCTAAAATTTTAAATCCTAAAACTCTAGCTTGAAACACTTGACCTTTGGACTAGTCATGATAGTGTTTGGTGCAAGCATTCAGGTTTAAGTCAATTTTTAATTATAGTTATGTATTGGTTTTCGTCTATTGGACAGCATGTACCATGAAAATAAAAAATTTATATTATAAAAATCAAGCAAAAATGGTGTAGTTACACGGTCCAAGGAAACATCCATCTTACACTCAATCTTTAAGGAACTAGATCCCACGCTATAACTGTGTAAACGTAGTAACAACAACGGACCATCCAATCAAAAATTAACGGTTGAGATTAAAACTGTGTAAAATTGACTGTATAAATTTGAACTATTAGATCACATTTTAATGGTCGAGATTACGTATTGGGTGAAACTGCGTGGATTAGTTACAGTATGCAATTTGGGTCCGATATAATAGAAGAGACAATATCTATAAAAACACTCATTTGTATAGATACCCATTTGTCTAGTGCCATCATAAAAGTGTCTCAAGAGTGCTAAATAGGATAAAGACTCCCACACAAGTTATCACATTGTAAAAATGGTTTCCATTCAAAAAGGATAAGGACTCCCACATCATTAGCATACCGATTCTAAAGAAAATTGATTTTCTCACTTCAGTCTTTGCTTGAAAACACATGAAAATTATACATTTAACCCCAACGGTAGTTAACTACCGTTCGACTTCCTTGTTTTCTTTGTTCCTGAATAGTAGTTAGCTATCGTTAGAGTTAAATGTGTAATTTTCATGTGTTTTTAAGCAAAATTGAAGTGGAAACAACAGTTGTCAATTCTAAGTGGGTATTTTCCTATTTTAGGCTTTGTGGGCAAGGATATTCTCTTTATGGTACATAGATGTTTTACATGCGAACATTGACCTGTATTATTTCAAATTGTGATTTGGGGACAAATACGATAGTGTCTTATCCAAAACTTATCTATTGACATCTCTAGTTAAAATAATTCCATAAAATAAAACAAAACCTTTTTTTATTGGAAAAAATAAAACATTCATTTCAAGCAAAACATGAAAAAATAAAACATTCATCCACATGAAAAAAGTAAAACAACTCACCGACTTGGTATATATCTCAACAATTCATTGAGAATAAAATATTCATCCACCTGAAAAAGTGAAGCAACTCATCGACTTGGTATATTTTTCTAAAGTGAACAATTCATTAAGAGTAAAGTCAATAATATTAGATGTTGACAAATAAATAAATTATTGATATTATATGCACATATATATTAATAATAATAACAGTTTCTGCTTCATTTTTATAATGTTACTCCCTTTTCTATATTAGATTTCTTCTTGACAGCATCAAAATACTTTAATATTCTGGCACCATGGGTTAGTTGCATACATGAATTAGGTGTGCACCATTAGGGAACTAGGAAAGCCTCAAACTGATTGCCCTGCACATCTCTCATATATTTAACAAATCACCATTCATAAGAATTTTTTATTGCCACCCATATCGTGCTGCCAGATTTTGATTTATGAAATTATTTTGGTCTAATGATGTTCGTGCAATGCAACAAGTGAACAATGCCACAAATTAAGTTTATATTTCATTAATGTATTTATTTTTAAGATTTAATTAGACCAACCCAAAATTCTAAGATGGTTTAAGAATCTATTTAGGATTTGTTGGACCACCTGCTATCAAGATTTTGCTATCGAGTCACGTTTAAGATGTTCAGCTCTAGGCACGAGGAGGACTTGAACATATGTTTATAAGTAGAGGCAATTATCGCCTTACAAGACAATTTTGTATAGTTGTGTTAAGTTCAACCCAAAATTTTAAGAAATATCGTAAATACAAAACAGTCGATATTGACTTGATACTAATATTAGAGTTAAAATGAAATGGTTAAAGGTGCACTTGATAAGATAAAAACGCACTTATTTTAAACGTCTCTCTTTGCAAAAATTTCACTTATTATTATGTGACAGAGATTAACATTCAAATTATAAAATGTGGAATAGGCCAAACTTGAGTTGTTGTGAGTCCAACAACTATCACCTGAAAAATCTGAATCACCCAAGTATCAACCACCCCAAATGCCTCTCACCCTTTCTCTTTGCACATAAAATTAAGTAAACATAAAGAATCAGTTACAAGAGTCAAGACAGACAGGAATAGTGCATGCATTTCAACTTAGATAATCCTTCATAATTTCTTAACTATACCAACTCCAACATTGCATGATTAAACCACAACCAAATCATTATTCCACATTCCTTTGTGCTTATATATATAGTCCTCTACACTCAAGTCAATTCTCAAATCAATCATATCTATCTAATTAACTTTGAACAGCTTTAGCATTCCATATTCGTCAATCATCATATTTAGGAAACATGGGTGTACATGAAATCATTCTAAGAATATCTTTTGTGGCTATGCTTATCAAATTGGCCATGGCTACAAATCACATTGTTGGAGGACCAGATGGTGGGTGGGATACAAACTCAAACCTTCAATCATGGGCATCATCTCAACAGTTTTCGGTGGGAGACAATCTTAGTAAGTCACTACATTAATTTCAATCTTTTACTATAAAAATAGCTTATGCATATGCACTCATATAGTAAGCGCTTAATTAAGGCGTTTATCCAAACAAGCGTAATAATTCATTTGATTAACTTTAATTTGAAATATAGTGCATCATTTTATATGAAAGTTGTTCAAAATTGATGAGATTGACAATGATATATGCAGTTTTCCAGTATCCACCAAACCATGATGTGGTTGAAGTTACAAAAGCAGACTATGACTCCTGCCAGCAAACAAATCCAATTCATTCTTACAATGATGGTGCCACAAGCATCCCTCTCACATCAACAGGGAAAAGATATTTCATTTGTGGAACAATTGGACATTGCAGCCAAGGAATGAAGGTTAAAATTGACACACTTGCCGCTCAAGTTTCTCCTGCCTCGCCAGTAGCAGCAGCACCTTCAGTAGCAGACTCTCCAATGATTTCCATCATTCCCTCTGCAGCACCTGCAGAATCTACTGTTTCATCTGCAGAATCTCCTGAAGCACCAAGTCCTTTGTTTGAAGCACAAGCCGAAAGTCCTACACTCTCTCCAATGATTCCTTCCACTGAGTTTCTAGCTCCTTCCTCTCCTATAGCACAACATTCACAGGACGTATCGGCCTCATCAACCGAGAAAGGAAACTTTCAAGCCTTCATTTCAATAGTATTGAGTTATGTAGTGGTGTTTATGGCTGCCTTCTAAGGATGAGAAATATCTCACCCAACTCAACCATTGCTAGTGAGTCTATTTCGTGTGAAAATTTGTTTTTGGTGTGTCTCTCTTTGTTACAGTGGTGTGATTGATTATTATTACTTACAACTTCAATGATATTGCACTTTTTTTTAGTTGATATGAATATCTCTAGTCAAAAATGTGATTTTATTTTATAAGCTACTAGTACTGAACAATTTTCATATTATAGCAGCTAAAGTGAACAGAACAGGACTTCTAAGAAAATATTTTAGCCAAAAACCGGTTTAAACTCACTTTTATTCTTAATCATGAGATATACATACATTACAATCATCACAGAGAGCATTTTCTTAAATTAGTTTAAGATTGTATCGTAGCACCACAAATTTATCATATCAACCAGTTTCCAAGCAAACTTTTAGTCTGTGAATATAAAAAACAAGCAATAGGGAGAAACTTGAACATAAACATAATACAAGCAAAGCACACATACAATAACAGTAATGTTATTTGAACAACAATTTGCTACACAAAAATTCGACAACATTTAACACGTTTAACATAGTTCACACACATGGTTAACACATTTCAGTGAGTGGTTAATGAGCATATCAAAATTGAATCATTCATTAACCATCAATTGGATTTCATCAACCATGAATTCATGTGTTCCAACTACATGTAGCGTTGAACACCTGAAATTCATGGTTAATCATGTCAAAACGGTTAATACAAAGTTCATTAGATGGTTAATGAGTTGCAACATCTTATATATCTATTAACTAAATCTAACACTTCATTAACCACTTGTATGAGCTGCATTAACAATGAAAGATGTGCCGAATTTTCGTGTCTTAAATTGATGTTTGAATAACATTTTTGTACAATAAAGAAGTGGATGCTGTTGCTAACCACTTTAAGCAACCGGAGGTCGAAGCAGGTGATCCTGTGATGTATCAACTGTAGCAGGTGACATAAACTGCCACATTGAAATTCCAGGATAACCAATGAAAGGCATCAGTTTGTGGTTAGCAGTTTGTCCTTTAGCAGCCATGGCATTAGAGAGGAAGCTGGACTGTACACTTGATAATTTCACCTGCTGCTCCAACTTTTCTTTGTCTTGCTTCAGCTTATTTTTCTCATCACGAAGCTCATTCTTCTCAGCCTACAAAGGAAAAACATAACTTTAGAACTATGTTTCATACTTGTTCACATGATTGTCAATTATCTTGAGAAATATAAAGCATAGCAACCTAAATTTAAGAAATAACTTGTTCCGGACTTGGCCACGGCCCACGGTCCATCTCTGAACTAGACCTTTGTGCCACAATTCCAAATCCACTCAAGAGTATTTTAGAAGCTCTGCATACGGCTCTGCAATCAATCAAACCATGATCTGCACGCTGTGGCGAGGCCTACGTGTGCTCAACCATATCTCGAGGTTCGCATTGGATTATAACTAAGTATAGTAAACTAACTAATATGAGGGAATTCACTTCTTATATAAAAGATAGATAAAGATGGTGTCATGTGGCACAACGTGGATAACTGAACGGTGTTTTATAAAAATAAAATAAATAACTAGTTGATGTGACCCGTGATCAGCACATTTGCAAGTAGACCAAATTAAGAGGGGTTTGATTTCGTGTATAAAAGATAGATAAAGACGTTGCCACGTGGCACAACGTAGATACTAAATTGTGTGTTTATTAAGATGATAACCAATAGATAGGACCTATGTGCCGCACATGTGCAAGTAAACTTACTTATATGAAGGGTTTCGTTTCGTATAAAAAAGATAGATAAAGATGTCGCAATGTGGCACAACGTGGATAACTGAATTGTGTTTTATAAAGATAATAATAAAATAAATAAATAACCACAATAATAAGATAAGAAAAATCACCTTAAGTTCTTTAACTTTTTCGCGCAATTCATCATTCCTTTCCTTGAGCCTCTCAGCTTCATTTCTTAACTGGGTCACCACTCGAACCGCATCATTTAATAGGCTAGCCTTGTCTGTTTTGGGCAGCGTATCAGGCTCTAAGACAGAACTCAATTCCATAAACCTTTAAATCATGTCAAATTGAAAAAGCATGAGATTTAGTTTAGAAGCATAAACACAATCAGAATGTGGCAAAATAATAGCAAACCTGTCATTCAATTTATCCCTTCGCACTTTCTCACGACCTGCCTTGGAGCTAGATGCATATGATTCTGTCCTTAACCTAAAGTAACAGTTGCATATTATTCGTTTAGCTTATTTCTATTTTCTAGTAGATGTGAGATTAACCACTCAGTTGAATTCCAATAGTATATAATATCTTTTACAAAGGCAAAGAAGATATATTACCGCTTTGAAGGGCCGTTTTCCAGTACTGTTGAATCCAGTGAGTATTCCATTTCCATGCTGCAAATATAAAACAATCATCATGAGAAATCTGAGAATAGTCGATCACAAAGTGTATGTTTGGTTCCACTTCCGGAGTAACCAAAGTTGATTCAAGAAGTGTTTGAATTAATTTTACCACCATAATTAATTCTAACTTAAAGCTAAAAAATTTAAAGTTTAGCTTCTACAAATGATTTTTAACCTCAAATTTATTGTTATAACATCAAAAACATAAGTTACATTACATTCATTTCACTTTTGACCAGAATCGATATTACAAAATCAATACATTCAAAATCAACTTTTACATATACACAAAAGAGATATATATTACCGCTTTGAAGGGTTACTTTCCATTACAGTTGAATCCAGGGAGTAATCCATTTCCAAGCTGCAAATATAAAGTAATAATCACGAAAAAACTTAGAATTTACAAAATTCACTTTGAAATGTTTAAAATAAATTTTTCCCGCAGATTCTACAATTGATTTTTAGCCTCAAATTTATTGTTAAACTTACTTTTACATGAATTATCATGCATTCGACACACTTTCAACCAAAATCAACATCACAAAATCAATTCATTCAAAATCAACGCAGAATCAAACACACTCAAATTTAAGGGATTGCAGCTTCTTAATTAAGGCAACAAATATTTCAAAGTCACCTCATATGGGAGGAAGGAGGATTGATGATCTGAGTCAGAGACTGAGACTGAGACTGAGGCTGAGGCATCCAGGTGAAAGCAGAAGCAGCAGCAGAAGAGTCAGAAGCCATGAAATCAGCAGCAGAAATAGATATATCATCATAGCCATAATCATAGAGCCAAATGGAGGAACCACCTGTGGAATCCATATCCATAATTCTGTTGTGACCAAGGTAGAGTGTGTAACTAACTGTGTACTAATGTATTAATATCAATATCAGTTAATGTATAGTTAGTAATAGTGATGAAATAGCGTGAGAATATAATAATATACTATACAATATACATGTATGTCACATAACATAAAATATTATTAAAAGCATAATAATATATTCATTCATTTGTTTGTTTTTTACTGGTCCATTGTTTTGTAATTGTAATTAAGAGTAAAGAGAAAGTCATTGTTGTGAGTGTGATGTGAAATTTGTGACAGAAGCAAGAAGAAGATTGAATGTCTTGCTCTGCAATTCCATTACGTTGAAACAGTGTATTTTGGTTCGGTATTGTTCCTTTCACACCTATTAAATTTGTGTTATGTTGACACACTAATTTGATATATATATACACACACACTCACACACTTGATAAAAACTATATACTCAATTACATATTTCATATATACATTTCTAACTATTTTATTTTATGTTCTTGTCAAAAATATTATTGATATTTTACCGTTTAAAAAAAAATACTATAGAAAAAAGGGCAAAGTAAATAATGTCTCATAATTACGGTCTAGTCAAAAATATTATTGATTGTTAGCGTTATGTTGAAATTGAAGATCAAACCATCAATTCTTAATCACTTTACTCCTTAATTTACCACCAACCCTATATCTCAATCTCAAATATATAATGTTTTAGTGTTCTTGTAGAACTCTATGAGGCAGAAGCTGCCGTTATATTTAAACAGCTCCAGTGACGTTTTAGCAATCACGTTATTGAAATTGACGTCCTAATCACCTTTTTTTTTAATGGAATAACCTAATCCTTTTAGATTAGTAAATTCGTAATACTATATCTATGCTCTTTGGGGAGCATAATAAAATCCAACAAGTTGCCGTTTTGGGATGGCTTGATTCATGCCTTAATTTGACGTGACTGGTGGACATATATATTTAAAAAATGGGATGTAAAACCTATATGACTTTTGGATTATAGTAATTGGATTTAATTCATGCCTTAAGAAATTACTAGTAACATAATACATCATCCAGCTAACCCAACTAGCTTTTTAAAACATCAACTCTCATGAACAAATTGTGACCGTTGAAAATTGACTTAACATTTGGATGTTGAAGTTATGGAAAAATCGTAGTACGATTGCAGGGCATCGTACTACGATTTTGGATGGTTCAGGTTTGAGTTGCTACTGAAAAAATCGTAGCACGATGGGAGAAATTGTAGTACGATTTTGATGGATAAGACATAGTGCTGTATTGTTACCTGCTCCATCGTAGTACGATTCTGCGTGATCATGAACACTATTTAAAGCTTCATTCTTCATTTTTGAGAGGGAGCTTCTAGAGAGGAAAACGTGGGAAATCAAAGAAGGTAACTTTAGGGTTGGGGATCTTTAATTAGAGATCTCTTGGGTTGGGAAACATTGTAAACACCTTGGGTGAGTGAAAATCATTGAGTGTCTTGTTCTTTGGTGAGATTGGGAAAATTGGTAGAAATTAAGTTTGTTCTTTGTGAGCTTGTTGAAGCTAATTTCTTGTAACTCATTTGTATCTCTTTGTAAGAACTCATTGATAGTGGATTTGAGAGATAAATCTCTCCCCCAAAGTATGTCAAGTTGGACCGAACTGGGTAATCATTTCTTGGTGTGTTTGTTTCTCTTCTCTCCTTATCTTTTGCTTGTGGTTTTAAGTTTTTCACTTTGATTCCTAGATTAGAGTAAGGTGTTGTTATTGTTGCTTGTGTTTACTTTGATATTGGTTACTACTTTTCTTTGCTCCACACATTATAGTTTCGTTGGTGTGAGTTTTGAGTCCGAATTCACAACAGTGACCGTCGGATCTCGAATATAAGCGATAAAAATACTTTGTTAGGTTATCCTAAAGGATATCCACATAAAGAAATTAGAAATGAATCCCAATTAAATTGTGTTATCAACTGTTTGTTCAGAAATTTGAGTTTCCAACTTTTGCAACTAATACATGAGTTGTTAGCATACTGTGGAACAATATAATTACACTATGAGAAGGTTAGTGTGAATTCAGTCTATGTATGTACAATTACATTATAAGAGGTTATGTACAATTACGGTTACTGTAATTTTAGTTTACATATGTACAATTATTCACTATGAGAGGTTAGTGTAAATTCAACTTACCTATGTACAATTACTCACTATGAGATGTTCACTATGAGATGTTAGTGTATTTTTTTTACTGAACTGTTATACACTCTTGCATTCCCTACATTTGAATTTTCACGCATTTGAGTGAATCGGTACCACGGTTATACACTCTTGCATTCCTTACATTTGAATTTTCACGCAATTGAGTGAATCTGGCCCATATGTACAAGATCTAACGACTCATAACACACTAATAAAATAGGATTAATATTTGGATAATCAAATGCCGACAACTTTTTGAAACAACCGTATAAAATACACAAAAAATTATTGTTAATTTGATTGCAAGTGGGGGAAAAAGTATAATTAAAATGACAACCAAATAAAAATTTGATGTCAAACAACTTTTATGTTCAAATAAATTTTTTCTTAACACATACATGACATTGGTGATTGTTTAGTACCTGTTTGGATAAGCGTTTTCCGACCCCAAACGCGATTTCACCATTTTTAAAGATGTTTGGGTAAGTGCAAAAGCACTTCAACCAATCGTGATTCTAGCTCCAAACTCACGTTTCCTCAAAGCCATAAATTGGAGCTTCTGCGGCTGTTAAAATCAATTCTGCAAAAGCCCCAAATTTGTTTCCAGCTTTACCCTTTTTTCTACTGCGTTTTCTTATGCGGTTTAGTTTGTTTCACTGTTGCTTGCTACAGTTCGGTTTCTGAAGGTTAGGGAAGTAAGATCAATGTTGTTTCAGAAAAGGGCCATTCGAATTTTTTTTGTAGTAAGCCCATTCAATTATCTCACAGATGCTGTTTTCTTTTTTTCTTTTCACACCCATTGATTTTTATATTATATTAAAAATATATATAATTAATAAAAAAATTAAAATTAGCTCTTATAAACTAATATCATTTTAAAGTGAATTTATGAATCAATAAAAATGCATTTATGATTTTAGATAAGTTAAAATAATTATCTAAAATATGAATGAGATATTTAGTTTTAAATATAATTAAAAGGATAATATAGTCATTGTACATTCAAAATCAATTTTAATTCAAATTATCCAAACAACATCAACCTATAAAAATTGAGTGCATCCAAACATAAATCAATTCACATCAGACTCACTTTTAACCAAAATCAATTCTCTCAATCTCGATTCTATCCAAACCATACTAAACACAGACTTAGTCTAGATCTAACAACTCAGAAAATGTAGATTTCAATATTTACTCTAGCATTAAAAATATCAAGTTGAATTTGAACCGTATAATTTTGATTGAACAACTTCTAATTCTATTGTAGGAGTAACTTACGTAAATGCGTGTACATGCAGCAACATTACTGGATCACAAGCTGGAGCCCTACCCCAAAGGTTAAAGAGAGGCAGTCACCATTCGTCAGCTCTTATGAAAGACACCCGCGATAGGTAGGTACAAATGTATGTAATGTAGAGGCATATTTCTCATTTTTCATTTTGTATCTAGATTCTAGACTGGCATTTAAATGAAACAAAAGAACAGTAATTAAATTTACAAGGCCAGCTCACAATCACAAGATGCTTGCCCCATGCCCCAATCCTCAATCTAAACATCATCACCTCAATAAATAAAATTTGAAAAAGTAAAAAACTGTCAGATCCACAACCACCAACCAACAATTTTTTCATTTTCTTAAATTCTCATTACAATGATCAATAAAAATAAAACTAATTACCTAGGAAATAGAATGTACAGGACCTGCAGTCACTAGTGCCGAACCGGGGGTAGTTGGAGTACTAGGCGGCTCCGCCACACTCGGCGGCGGAGGCGACTGCACTGACGGCGGAGGAGGAGGATTAATGTTAGACTCAGAAGGCGGAGGAGGCGGCGGCGAAGTTGGATTGGAGCTGGATTCAGGCGAGGGCGGAGGAGGAGGAGGAGTTGGATTTGTAGTTACTGGTGGAGATTGTGATTCAGCCGGAGGATTAGGTGGATTACTACTAACAGGGTTGTTAAGAGTAAAAGGAGGAGTAGGAGAGTTGAAATTCGGCGTCGGAAAAGAACTGCAAGATTCATCGGAACATTTGTTGTTGTTGTTGTTGTTGTGGTGACGGCGTAAGACGCCAAATCCTAAGATCAGACCGGTAATAACGAGAGCAGTGACGATGAAGATGAAGATCTTTGTTGCTTTTCCCACGTAGCACATTTCTCTGAAGATTTGTGTTTGATGGTGGGGGCAATGTTCTGATTCTGAATTTTGGTTTTTTTGTTGCTCAGTAATAATTTCTATCTATCTATGTTTCTGTTTTGTTTGTTTGTTTGTTTTGGAGAGAGAGAGAGAGAGAGAGAGAAATATATGGGTGTGGGTTGTTTTTCGTCTTTTTCTTCTCATTGCGTTTTGAGGGAGAGAGAGTGAGTGTGCATTGCTCCTACTGATTGTTTTCACCGGCTATATATTGAGTGGGTTGCCATGTGATGGTTAATTTAAGAACTCTGAAGTAAAGGCAATTGCCAAATAAGGACCAAGGTCATGGTCAAAGACGTTTTACAACTTTTTCACTGCCCATAGTGTGTCATAAATAAGAGGTTATTATAGTGACAGACTGTATCCATTACCAATGTTAACCTACTTTTTACGCTCATTTTCAATTAATATTACGCATTTTCCACACACAAAACAATGTTATTTTACCCATGCCAGTGGGTACGTTGATAAATACTCCTTATCCAGAAAAATAATAATGGTTAAATATAGTACATTTGTTAATAATACACATTCATTTTAATTTTGTCCCGTAGAATAACAATGGTGTAGAGTATGAAGTTGAATATTCTCGCTAGTAAAGCATAGTCACTAGGGAGGACTGTGTTATTGTTAGCACCCACGGCCACGGGGTCCATTTCACATGATGATGATGATGATGAAGAAATGGGAATCTTACCGTGAACGAGGATGGATCGTTTCGTAAGTTAAAATTGTTTGAAAGTAACCGTTAAAAGGGGAAGAAGTTAGTCAATTATCATAGAGAATCGAGCCTCACAGATATGCATGTCTGCCACGTCAACCTTTGTTATACGGCTGTCTTCCTGTTCCAATTACCTTACCTTGTCTTATTTTTTCCTAGGCTTTGTTTAACACACAAATAAAATAGTATAGTGTTTGTTTGGATGCTTGGTTGTGGGGTAATAGAATTGATTTTGTTAAAAATAATCTTCATTAAATATGATTTATGTTTGAATATATTAATGTAAAAGTGAATTGAATTATAAATTAATGTATGAAAATCAATTTTAAAATTAAAAGTTATATAAATCACAACTTCAAGTAGAATCGATTTGGGAGAAATAATCAATTATATTTGACTGCAACTAAACATATCAAAATTGATTGTATATTTTAAAATTCAATTCTCACCATCACTATAGAAATGAAACCAATCATACACTTATACCATGTACAATTGGGATTAGGAACTTACTAATTTAAAAATTGATCATAAAGTAAGTTAAGTTTGATCAAGAATTATTTCATTCAAAACTTGAATTTGAAAATTTTCAAACGACTTGTTATTTGACGAAACTAATTGATCATTTAAGCTAATTCATTTGGTTATATTATAATATTTGATCAAATAATAAAATTTATTGATCTAACGTTGAAAATTAACTTGTGAATAATGTAAGATTCGTCTTAATTGCTCATCATATAAGGCACACCTCCCATTTTGGAGAAAAGACAAATGAGAAGATGAATGAAGATCACACCACCATCTCATGTGGGCAAGTTTACAATCCTGAAAGTCGTATGAGATATTGCAAATGGTATCAGAGAGGACCTCTCCTAGTACGATGTGATTCGAGGATGAATCAAGCGGAAGTTGATGGACATGTAACACCCGATGCTGATAAGGACGGAGGAGTGATCGCGCGGTGCAAATGTAGGGCCAGTCGACAATCCTAAAAGCCGTTTGAGATGTTGCATGATCAATATTATGTTCATACAACAATAGGTACTGAGACTTATTAAGTCAGTGATAGTAACCCAACTTTAGTATACTCGTGTCTCGGTGATGTGTCATATTTAAGAAGGAAAATATACTGTTAAGCATATTTGTTATAAATTTAAATTGTATTACATGTTTTCCATACAATATTTTTTATGATGCGCATACAATATCTCACATTTGTGTCAAATGTGTGTGCTCTAATAACACACATGGATAACTAGCAATGTGTGCTGGCTTGAGACTTTGAAGTCTTCTTCAAGAAAAGAAAAAAAAACGTGGAAGTAAGTGTGGTTTACATAAATAAGAACATTGTAACATGAAGAGTGGTGATGTATTGAATACAATCTTTCATTCAATAATTTTCACATTTACTCTATATTCAAATTGTGTTTCTTTCTCCCCATTAAATTGTAGGGATACAATATTAATCACAGGGGTATGATTAACAATTTTTAGAAAAATTATAATGCTAAAGGAAAAATGTAGGCATAGTCTTCAAACATAAGTGAAGCCCAATCAAGAATCATAGCCCAAAGGAAATTTTAAAAAAAAAAGAAAGAGGTCGGCATAAATAATGAGAAACACATGAAGAAACGAGTGAAAAAGGACATACTGACTGACGGTCTAGAAGCTCTCCTTATTATCTTTGATCATTGGTTCATGAATGAAGAACCAACACTGTCCACTTCTCTTATTATGTGTTTCCTAAAACTTGGTCCATATATATTATAAAAATAATCTACACCCTTCATTACACAATATATTCATTAGTGATAATTAGTGTTAAGCACTAATCTGTTTCTTCTCTTCATTACATTAAATATATGCATTGAACTGCATAAGGTGTATATAATTTGCTACATTAGAAGGAAAGATTAATTAGTGTATAAAATGAGGACAACGATTAATAGTTTTGAGGTTCACGAAAGGTATTTTCAAAGGAGTAACGAAGCTATACGTGTAGATAGAGCAAGGAAGCCAAATTCAAGAACAAAGCAAGCCTTCAAATTTGATAACATTCATTCTCATCTCAACAAACAACGTTCTGTGTCTTTGGCAACATTCAAAGCTTCTGCAATTGCTGAACCTGCAGAGGTAACCACTTTATCATATTTTCCTTTTCATGTAGTAGCAAATAATTAACATTATAATATTAATTGTTATGTGATTAGTAATTTAGTATTGCTGAACGTGTTTTTTCACCTTAAATTTGTTTTTTTGTTTGTTTAAGATGCATATTCACGCATTGATGAACTCATTTTAGCTTTTTGCATGTTCTTGTGACCAAAACAAATATCATAAAAATCTAAGGTTGGATTTGGTTTTAACATAATGTCCCCAACTTTTGGTCTTCACTTTTCCTTCGAACTTGTAATATTTGTGCTGTGGCTGGTGTTGTGAGTGAGAGGATGAAACCACCCACGGGGTTATTTGAGTGGTCCACGCATTTCAGTGATGTGAGAAGTGTTTTTTTTTTTCTTTTTTCTTTTTTGTGCATAGAAGGACTACACCCCTTATGAGAGGTGTATATAAAAAACAAAAATAATACGAGCATGATTTTTTTACAATAATAATAGTAATAAGAGTATGATATTGTACCAAAACTAAATTAATAAGAGTATGATGTTGTAACAAATAAGAAATGAGAAGTTAAAAAAAGGTAAGAACATGTGTCCAAAAACAATCCATACAAAAAAACAAGAAAACGTGTCAAAAAACAAAAGGTAAGAAAGAATATGAAAATTAAAATCACACAAATATGATTTGCGCAGATTGGTGAATTTGGATCCCTAAAGTGATTAAATTGTAATGTGAGAAAATCAAGCGCAAGTACGTTTTAAAAAATCTTGAAAGTAAACAACTATTGCTTTATTTTAAGGTGGATTCTAGGGTGAGGGTCCAATTAGGTCCCTCACCGGTGAACCACGAGAAAAACACCAATAGATTAAATAAGTGGTTCAGATTTATTTAAATTAAAAGAGGGAACATGTAGAACTGCTCACA
>Ga0315914_1005579_pt1 | contig 18265 bp, 6 predicted proteins | sample MpolenodulesMG_FD_203920 | JGI IMG/M metagenome (GOLD analysis project Ga0315914, IMG submission 203920) | Medicago polymorpha root nodule microbial communities from Los Angeles, California, United States - elongated nodules | ecosystem: Host-associated > Plants > Roots > Nodule | place: USA...
GGTTAAATATGTTTTTGGTCACTATAAATATACCAACTTTTCATTTTAGTCCCTCTAAAATTTTCCTTCAACTTTTAGTCCCTATAAAATTTCCAATCACTACTTTTGGTCCCTAGTTTTGAGTTAATTTTAGTATTTTTTTTTAATGAAATTGTGCAGAAATGTGTGGAATATTGTAAAAATATTTCCCAAAAAAAATTAGAATTTTTTAACAAAATATAAATTAAATATGAATTTTTAACCGTAAAAAATATAAAAATTTATATTAAATTTATATTTTGTTAAAAAATTCTAAATTTTTTTGGGAGAGATTCTTATAATATTATGAATTTTTCTGCAAAATTTTATTAAAAAATATGAATTCTAGATATGAGTTTACTTTAAAAGAAGGACCAAAAGTGAAGATGGAAAATTTTTGGGAGACTAAAAGTTGAAGGAAAAGTTTAAAGGGACTAAAACGAAAAGTTGGTATATTTATAGGGACCGAAAATATATTTAACTCTATTAACAATGATAAATATTTTTTGTCTCTATATCAGGAAAAATATGTTGTCTTTACTTTTTGTGCTTTGTTCTCTCACACTCTATTTATCACTCTTACATATTCAATATCTTTCTTCTACTGCATTTTTACGCATTGATGATAATGAAAATGTTATACAATTTTGTTGTGCGTGCCTTCAATTCTCACCCTGTAAAGGTTGAAGTTCACAAAAACATGGACAAAAGGCTGAATTGCAGAATTTTTTTAATTTTCTTGCTAGCCATTTCCACGCGCAAGACGCACAATGTGGAGTAATACTTACTTGGACACAAGCCCAAATAAAAATAATTGGACACACGCTTAAAGCTTAATTTTTTTTTGAAAAGATGATATAATTAAATGATGATAAAATATGATTAAAATATTTTTGTTTAACTTTATTCATTTCATGTGAGTGTCCTCAAATAATTTTGACTTGAGATTTTTTATATGGAAGACTTGCTCTCCAATGTGTCTTTGGGAAACCATAAAATGCTGAATTGCTTGGGTGCAAATCGCCCGCGTCAGCACAACACCTCTATTTAAGGCTTTCTTCATTATTTTGTTGTATAGTTTTGTGAAACCAAATGAGATAACTTTTAAAAACAGAAATATATTTGGTAACCTAAGTTGTCGATCCACCGTATCTATACACAATTCTTCCGTATCATTTTCTATGTGCCTTGATTTGCGTATCACACTTGATTTTGAAGCATTAAATTTACGGTATACATACCAACTAACCACTATCTTAACAAGTGTCTTTAGAGCATTGTTTAGTAACTTTAAATTGTAAGTTTTTGTTAAAGTTTATGAAATCAATGCATTGAAAAATTGGAGTTTTTGATTTTTTTTAAGAACAATTTTTTTATTATGAATCCTTAAAAGTGTCCTTAAAACACTCGTTAACAAAACCCTATTTATTTAGATTCTAAAATATCATAGCTCTTATAGAAAATTTAGAGCACCACTATCTTGTATTTTAGTTTTGTTGGACAGCCGTATGTCAGAGGAAGGAAAGACACGTTCTCTTGATATTTCATCAATTATGTGTTGCCAACTTGAGACACAGTTGCAATTCATTTTTTTCTTTTTAATAAAACTGATCCACTTCATTTTGATCGATGTAAAATATAGTGAAACCCGTTTTATATTGATATAAAATATAAATTTAGAGTATATTGGGAGTTTAGTGAGTTCCGTTTTAGAGTTTTTGAAGCATGATATAGATATTCGAAAAATGTGGTTAAGTTGTTTAAATAATTGGAAGTATAAAATAATATAATTTGGTGGCATTGATGTAGGTGCTCTTAGACGTTAAGAGTTTGTTTTTTAAGAAGACAAATTAATTCACCGAAATTGACATCGAAGATAATCGAACTTGAAGCCTAGAGAAGAGTACCCATAGAGGTTAAGAGTTGATTGTCTTAGAGTGAGATTTTTGAATTGTGAAACATTGTAAACACCTTGAATGAGTGATAAAATTTGAGTCTCTTGTTTATAGGAAGAAAAATGAAACGAGTGTATGATTTTACTATGGACTTATATAATTCACAAGTTCACAATTTCACATATAAGTTATTTGGACATCATATCTTATCGTTTATATATTGTTCAACTAACACTTATGTTGAACATTTTTTTGGTAATAAAAGAGCGCCAACACTCAATAACAAAAAAGAACTTTAGGGTTACATGAATGTTTTTAGGCTTACGTGCCCTAGAAATGTCATCAAGAATGAGACTAGAGACACCACTCCGAGGTGTCTCCATAATATGAATGTTAAAAAATTTCATAGAGAAGTTAAGATTAGATAGTCAATCAACACTCATATTTCCTTCTTGTTAGGTATGGTTGAAATGAACCTTTCAATTCAACTTTAAGATCTCGTGAATACGACGCACCAAGATGAGCGGATAATCATTTATTTTACTTTTCTTTGTAATCATGTCAACCAGAGTTTTGAATCGTTTTCCACTTGAAGATAGTGAAAATCCAATCTCTAAACAAGTTGGATTCTCAAGTACGTTCTCCACGTTTCATCGCAAAACATATAACATTTTCCAATTGTACGAGAGTACCAAATGTCGTACATCAAATTCACGTTAATGCAATTTTTATAAGCTTAGTTATTATGGATTATTAGTTTGTTATTGAATGAAACCAATAAGAACACTATGTGGGCATACTAGTTCCTTTTATCCAGAGTGTTATTGGAGAACTTCCCTATCTCTTCGTCTGCAGCTTCACGACGACACATAACACCTAAATTAATTGTTTATTTTGGGTGATTTTCTTTTTGCATATTTGTGCGAAGTGAATCACTCTTGTTTTAGTAATATAATTTAGGCTTAATTGCATATTTGATCCCTTATATTTATTTTAGTTTTTAAGTTGATCCCTTATATTTTAAATGTTTTAAGTTGGTCCCTTACGTTTTAAAAGTTTCAAGTTGGTCTAAAACGTTACTCTTGTTGGAATAAGTTAGTCTCTTCAGTCACATAACGGTTAAAGATTCGGGTTGACAATATGGGTGATGGAACTTAACTTATTTAGAAAATCTGTTATAAAACATTATTTTAGTTTTTTGGTTTTATTAAAGTCAATATCATGTCGCGGAATGGACTAACTTATTTCAATATGAGTAACGTTTTAGACCAACTTGAAACTTTTAAAACGTAAAGGACCAACTTGAAACTTTCAAAACATAAGGGATCAAATTAAAAACTAAAATAAACATAAGGGATCAAAAATGCAATTAAACCTATAATTTATTTTGGTTTGTTCAAAAAGTTGTTTACTCTTCGTTGGCCTTTTGTTTTTCCTTTCCTTCAATTACCGAAATAATAAGATGGGATAAATATATTTTTAATCTTTACAAATTAAATTATAAATTTTTAAATTAAGGATTATTTTTTTAAACTACATTATTATGGAGAACTAAAACTACAATTAAAATTTTATAAACACTAAACTTGAAAACTCTAAATAGATCAATAACAGCATGTCATCATTTCTTGATGTTGCTTTCGGAACCTCAGAAAGTCGTCTCTAATATGCCTGTATTTAACTCCATGTTGGTGGCAGATACTACTCCTAACGCATTAAATCAACCAGAGACAAAGTAGATTATTAGGTAGGTAACGAAATTTGGATTGAAATTCAGGGGATTAAAATTATCTCATTTTAAAAGTTATATAATGATGATAAAAACAACTAAATTTATGAGATCGTTCGGTTTAAGTGTGAGTGCTTCTTGGTTCCTACATTGACTGAGCATTGGTTAAATATAGATAGATAGATACATACATGAGATAATGCTATATACTCAATGTCTTAAAAGTTTTTAGGGAGATTGTGTCTCACATATTTGTGGTCATTTCTGCTCTTTGATTTTTGGTGGAAGAAAATAAACGAGATTTTAGTGTTTAGATTAAGTATAAGATGTGAAAGACTCGTCTTTAAGATAAAGATTGTTGAGTTTAAGTTTGAGTGATCAATCTCACATCGATGACGATGAATTATCTAAATGTGAGATATAGAAGAGAGCTAACAAAATACCTAAAATTTTTAAAATTGTAGATGGTGATATAATGCCTACCTCTCTCTTGGTCCTAGGGCATGAACTTACTACTGCTTCCGATGCTCCCAAAAAAATGGTATCAAATTATTTTGGTTCAACTTCGGGAGGGAACGGGACGGAGCTCCTAGTATTGGATCATTGTGTCAAAAATGTTCCCTACAGTAGTCACAAGACATGTTTTTTTTTTTTTTAGGAAACAAGACATGTTTTGTTGGTAATAGTGATGGTGCAAGTATAGGATGTGGGGGACTCATACTTGAAGGAGAGGGTTTGGTTCAAGTGTGCGTTGTTAACCTCTCATCGACTTAAATTAGTTTCATATTGGATATATAAGAGATGTAGCTCATATATTTAACGTTTTAAGGTTTTTTGTGGAGATACGCTTCATTCTTTGGTGGTTCTGAAGTATAATATGTTGTTGTTTCTAGCGTATACAGAACTTTTCAACCGAGTTTATTTATTATTTTTTTTGAAGAAATTTCCAACCGAGTTTATATAAACTATTTAAATTCCATATTTCTATTGTCATATCAATAATTTGGTTATGTAATATTTTAATAATATTGCCAAGTGTTTAAAAAAAAATTCACATGAGCTAAAAAAAGTTATTATTCCTTTTTTTCTCACAATAAATCTTATAAATTATAAACCATCCAAGTTGAACTTGTTTGATTTTTTTTTTTTTTTGAGGAAAACTTGTTTGATTTTAAATTTAAGGTTTAAATATATTTTTGGTCCATATAAATATATCAACATTTCATTTTATTTCCTCTAAAATTTTCAATCATCACTTTTGTTTTCTATTTTTAAGTCAACTCATGTGTAGCGTTTGTATTTTTTAATGAAATTGTGCATAAATGTGTAGAATGTTATAAAAATTCCTCAAAAAAAATAGAATTTTTTAACAAAACATGAATTAAATATGAATTTTTATTTAACTGCCAAAATATAAAAATTGATATTTAATTCATGTTTTTCTTTCAAAAAAATATATTTAATTCATCTTTTGTTGAAAATTCTAATTTTTTTGAGATATTCTTATAATATTATAAAGAGTAAATTACACTCTCCTCCCATAAGAGAAGCTTGAATTATACTCTGATCCCGTCTTATGTTAAAATATACATTTCCCTCTCCTATGAGATGCTTGAATTGCAACTCCTTCCCTTAATAATTAAGTATGCACTACACTTTAATCTATTTTAACATAAATAAATATTTTTATAATATATACTGATTTTGAATCACCATTTAAAAAGAAATCGTTTCTTAATAATTTAAAAGTCAATGATAATTAAATTTAAATATTTTGTTATTAATTTTATAATTTGGAGTATACAATTCACTTTTAAATAAACCATACTTATCGACTTTAGTAATATTTTACATATTTTAATTTTATTTTGGGTTGTTTCATATTTTATAATAGGGTTTAAAACTATATGTTAATGAAATTGTGAATAAAAAATAGCGAAAAATATGTATTTAAATTTTGATTATATTAAAATGGACACACAATATTTTTCTTTGAAGTGTGTTAGATTATAAGAACATAAGAGGGGAGGGAGATGTAATTCAAGCTTCTCTCAAGGGAGGGAAGTGAAATATTTTCTATTATGTTTTGAACAAGAGGGGAGAGAAAGTGTATATTTTAACATAAGAGAGGAGGAGGGGTGTAACTCAAACATCTTTGAAGGGAGGGGGTGTAATTTACTCTATTATAAACATTTCTATAAAATTGTATTCAAAAAATATGAATTCTAGATGTGAGTTTATGTAAAAGGAGGGACCAAAAGTGAAGATGAAAAACTTTTAGGGGATAAAAATCAAAGAAATTTTTAAAGGGACTACAACAACAAGTTGATATATTTATAGGGATCAAAAACATATTTAACCTTAAATTTAAATTATGAATTTTATCACAATTTCTTAAAATTTTGTGTAAAATATATTAACTAGTATTGAAGATATCGTGCAACACTTAAAGAATTTAATTAGTGTTTTCTGTCATAATTATTCTACACATACATTCAATGTGTTGTCATATTAATTGATGAATATAAAAATATATAAATTGTCATATTTATTAACCGATGTGACAACATATTTAGTTAAGGGTGAAAATAGGTTAGATCGGCCCGGGATTTATAAGGCTTACTAAAAATTATAGGCCCGAGTCTGGTCTATTATCCGTCACATGCTCATTTTTAAGGTTTGGTCTGGTCTTTTTAAAGGTCTGGTGAAGTATGAAAGTCTATTTTACGCTAAGGCTTAGCAACATCTATAACTCAACTACTAAATAAGCCAAACTTATGAAGGTCTAAAGTACATGTACAAGTCTTATACTAAAGAACAAAATCTTACGAAGGTCTAATCACAACAATATATTTGCAACAAATAACCAAATCACATGAAGACTTGAGTTTATGAAAAAACTTCAACAATATCAATAATGGAAGATATATTATATAGGGTTAAATATGTTTTTGGTCCCTATAAATATACTAACTTTTCATTTTAGTTCCTCTAAATTTTTCCTTCAACTTTTAGTCCATATAAAATTTTCATTCACTACTTTTGGTCCCTATTTTTAATTTAATTTTTTTATTTTTTAATGAAATTGTGTAGAAATGTGTAAAATATTCTAAAATAAGCCAAACTTATGAATATTCTAAAATATTCTAAACACAAATTAAATATGAATTTTTAACCGTAAAAAATATAAAAATTCATATTAAATTCCTGTTTTTTTTAAAAAAAATTAATTTTTATTGGGAGAAATTCTTATAATATTATGAATTTTTATGCAAAAATTTATTCAAAAATATTAATTCTACATATGAGTTTATTTTAAAGGAGAGACCAAAAGTGAAGATGGGAAAAAATTTAGGGACTAAAAGTTGAAGAATTTTTTTAAAGGGACTAAAACGAAAAATTGACATACTTATAGGGACCAAAAGCACATTTAACCCTATTATATACAAAAAAAACTTCATAGGCCGGCCTGACGGGTTTAATAAGGTTTTTTGTATGTCTTAACATGTTCTATTTAATTACATAGCCTTCATAAAAAGTTTGAGTCTCACCTTTTTATTAAACGAACTAGACCGAGTTACACTTTAAATAGGCTAAACTGTAGGCCCATGTCAGACGGTCTAACCTGTTCTCACTTCTAATATCAGTAAATACATATGTAAAATAATTGTACACTAATAGTTTATCATTTACTCAAATACACATTATACTTTAGTTTATCATAACTAAAATTTATTTTCATCACTTTTACATATCTTCTCTTTTACTCCCATTACAGTCTTTCTCCGTATTCTTTTCTTTTTATGCTCTCCTTTTTTCGTAGTAATAATAAATAGCACTCTTTCGTAGCCAAATATGCTTACAAGAATAGTAGGGGCCAAGGGGGATTTGCTTTTCGGATTCCCCTTATATGTTCTTGTATTCTTTTGTTGTTTTTCCCTTTCTTTCATATGTATCAACCAAATAATAGCACTCTGTGTCTTTTACATACTAAAAAATTCGAACTAATGAGACAAATTTTGAGATGAAAAATGTGAATCCGACTCTAATAACCTCTTTACTGAACTTTATGGGAAACCTAACAATGAACTTTTATTTTAAGATGATTTTTTTTCAAAAAGACTAAATATATTTTTCATCCTTTATCTTTTACTTAATGTTCTAGTCATTTTTATTTCTTTATTCGTTTCCCTCCTTTATTTTTTACCTGATATTCATTTTAGTCATTAATAAAAGGACGGACTGGTATTTGGAAAAAAAATGAGAAATTTGTATAATTTTACAAAAAGATAAAGGATTAAAATGAACATCAGATCAGATGAAAGATAGATAGCTAAAGCAAAAGAAAAAAGACTAAAATATATCTAAAAAAAATGAAGGACCAAAAATCTACTATATATATATATATATATGTGTGTGTGTGTGTGTGTATGTATGTATGTATTTTTTGAAAGAATCTGCCATATCGAGATTGTTAAGCTTAATAATTTTCTTGTTTTAGGTTCGAATTCAAGATCTATCATGTACGTGCGAATTTTCAAGTGGTGTTTGTTACTACGTCTACGGATAGACGGAAGAGGAAAAAAAATTGCTGCAAATTCAGCAAAACAATGATTTTTTTTTGTTCTTGAGAAAAGTAAAACAATGATGTTGTGTCTCGTATTTAGAATGCAAAAACCGCATACCCTTTTGCTATTTTGTGGGGTAAAGTCCAAAATGTTCATTTTCACGATCTAATAGATGACACATAAGAGACAACTTTCAGTGGGATCTTGGTCTCAATTGTGTGGGATCACGAATGCTATTTAATTAGTTAGGTGATGATCCTTCAACTTCTGAGATTGTACAGCTGCATGATATATAATGATGCTCTCTTATTTGGACTTCATGATACATTGTTTTCAAAAATTCATATTTTTATCTTTTGAAAATTGAGATGACTTGTGCCTTCACAATATGAGAGCATTATGCCATTGATTTGTCTATTGATATGGGATCCTTTCCACCACATTATTTTTCTACACAAGATATATTTACATCTTTCTTTTGCTAGAGGTTTTGGCCCCTCTAGAATTTAAAAAACTTCATTGTATATGTGTATTAGCAAATACAATTTTGTGGATCTAATTAACATCAAAACTAAGCAATATTTCAACATCAAGCAACACTCTCTCCGTCATATTTATAAGAGAAATCTCCGTCAACAAAAATGTATTTATCTTGTCTATATTTAAAATCAAATACATCAATTTTTATTGACCAAAGACCAAAGAGATTATTTTAAAAGTTTAGAAGAAAAGAAGTGATTTTCATTTGTTAACCGTTAAGTTCGTGATAAATTTTATTTCTACTTATGTCATCGCTATATTAATATTGGTCAAAAAATCATATCTATCTACTAACTTTGCAACCAATAACCTCCTCTGCCCACTGTAGAGTTATGATTTATGAGCTAGGAGATTATGTGTCTTTTTCCATCCTTTCCTTTATTTTGTTTTGACAGGAAATGGGTTCCCTTTATTTGTGTGCTGTATTTAATATATGGGGCCTCTTGAATTTAATGTGTAATTGATCTCCCTATGTTATGTTGGGTGTATTTAGATGTTTTATTCGGTGGCGATCTAGGATCCTGGATCAGGGGTGCAAAAAATTTTACTTCATTAATAATTTCTTTTGTACAAACTTCGTTAATAACTTTTATAATATACACACACTACTACATTTTGACATAATCATTTTTCCTTTCAATTTCATCATTCATTTAAATCACAAAATTTCAATTTTCTCAATTTTACCAAATCAAATTAAATAACTAGATTTTTATAAAATAATTGAATAAAACTTATCAATTTATTTTTTTTAAGGAAAAACTTATCAATTTTTTGTTATCAGAGAAAAAATAATATGCATTGTTAATGTAAACTAATTTTACGCTAACATAAAAAAAATAGTATACGATATTATATTTAAAAGATTGTTGTAAAGTAGGCTGCCAATTGCCACCGTTAGATAATGAATTTTAATTGTATGACGGTGTATATTTTACAAAATTGGTATTGCATGGCAATTAAACTATTATTATTGTTATTAATTTGAGAAATTAAAATTCTGCTATTTAACATTTGAAAGAGTAATCAAATAAAGTAGATTATGTAATTAGGTACTATATCTCTGCAATTAATTCAACCTAGTGTAGTGGCTGAGGCTTTGTAAGCTAAACACTTAGAAAAATCAAAATAAATTGTGCATCTTTCTTTAAGCTCTGTTTGGGAGTTTGGAGGGGAAGGGAGGGAGGTTTTGGAGGAATGGGAATAAAGGGAAAAAATAGATAAATCTTTTAAAATTTTTGAGAGAGTGTTTGTAAATAATGATAAATTAATACTTATAATTAATGTATTTTTAGCTTTAAAAGTTTTATAACTATATAGATTGGATTTAGAAAATTTAGCCAAAACCCTCCAAACTCCTCTAATAGGATTTTTTATAGTTCCTCAAATTATGAGGATTTTTATTATAAAAAAAAAAAAAACTAAACCCCCAAAATCCTTTCCTCCCAAAGCTCTACATTCTTTCTACTTCCTTCCTTTTTTTTAAAAGCCCTCCCCTCCCAAATAGAGCCGTAGTGATTCTTTTAGGCGTTATTATATACTGAAGTTCTTTTTTACCAATTACTTTCCTCAGACATCCCACCATTATATTTTCAACTCATCATATGTATCATCAATTACATATTCACTCAATAGCATCTTTCTATGAGTTTTGCTTAATGATCTCTCTTGTAAGAAATAAGTGGGGATATGTTTCTAGATTAAATACAGAACCATTCAAGTAAGGTGTTTTATTTTGTTTACATCCATGTTGATTATTTTTTGTAATTTCATAGTATGAGTTGAGAATATCTAAATTATGTTCCGGGCAAAATCTAATTTTATTACTTCAATTAATAATAACCAGCAGATATTTTAGACTATAGATTTATAGCAAGGACCCAAATATGCATCCAAGGGATATTTTTGAACCAACAAGTTCTGTGTGGCAAATTGCATTCATATACTGTTGGAGCTCCATATAACAGTGATAACCCAAGTTCTGTGTAGTACATACAAACCACTGAAAACAATACAAATTAAAAAGGGAACGCCGGTAAATACAGCTTAAACACTTATGAACAACATGTTGCAGCCCTAGCTCCTTCGGCAGGTCTATCAACAAGAACCATCCCTGCTGGGTTTTGAGCTGGCTGAGCCCTTGGTAATCTTTTAGCTGTTCGCACAAGCAATTGTAAGTTAGGCAATGTAATCAACGTTTGCAGTTTATGGAAGAAGAAACGTTATTTAAAAGCATTGTATGATCATAAAATGTAGATCAATTGGCAAGATTTCTAGAACATGAAATTTAACAGAAATTCGGAATATGTCCCATATGTGCGACATATTTATGTCCCACATATGTAGGCGATTGGTGAGCTAAGAGAGACCAAATGAGTTTTAAGGAGGTTCAAGATTCCAACCCTGAAAACTAACACTACTACCGACTTACTAACATTTTGCCTATGAAAAAACAGAAATTAGGATATAGAGAGTAATAACTGAATAAATAATATTTGATACGCCAATAACATGAATAAATAATATTTGATACGCCAATAACATAAAGTGGAAGCCTGCTAGGAACAGAAGGAAAATAATCCATAAATGTTGCAACAAAGTGTAATAAGGACAAAAGGGAGAATTTGTGGCAACATATAATATGGACCGAAGACAAGTTTCAGGAACAAGGCATTAGGCATGTCATGAGAAGGTTTGGATAACTATGCCATGGCCAATAACCAATTAGAGAAGACTTTATGAATTATGAGAAGGTTCAGATTCAGACAACTGAGCGCCATGGCTTATAACTAATTAGAGAAGATTTGATGAATTATGAATTTAACTTCAATCACTAATGATAGGATAGCAATGTCTTGGACAGTAAAGTGGAGACAGATATTTTCTCAATTCCCTCAAAAGAAAGCTTCCCCGCACCTCTGGCTAAAATAAGAACCACACTTTGCAGCCTAGAGTATATATAATAGGAATTGACTCACCTATTTCATAAAATACATCATTAACATTGGCTGCAGATTTGGCAGAGGTCTCCATGAAAAACAGACCATTTTCCTCGGCATATACACGAGCTTCCTGCAATATCAATGAATAGAAAGCAATAAACCAGTAGGTCCAGGAAAAGTGATTATTGATCAAAGTATATTGGTTCTATAAACTCTGAAATTACCAAACTTGCTGCAATGGTCAATTAAACATTATAGCATCTATTGTGTCAAAATTGAAGTTTTATGATGGTACAAAATCAGCATCACTGCACAATTCTTGTGTTAGAAAGATTCATATCCCTTCCAAACACTTCAAAAGCAATTGAATTATTGACCGATTAGTGAAATCTGACAATAGAGACATTGAGTGTTATGCCTGAGATTAACTTTTTTGCCAAATATTCATGTGTAAATATCAACCCCTGAAGCTCTGTTATTCATTGTTTAGGATAGTATGTGTATAACAAGTGCCATTGTTCTTTTCTCTATACTTTGTGCTAGGATAGCATGTGCATAACAAGTGCCATTGTTCTTTTTTCAATACTTTGTGCACATAACACTTACTAACATGGATGGTATAAAAAGCAATATTGGAGAATAATGACACTTACTTCGGCTGTCACTTTTCTTTTATCTTCCAAGTCAGATTTGTTGCCAGCAAGAGCCATGACCATGTTTGGATTGCCTGCAAGCAACAACTTGAAAATCAGAATTATTTGACAATCTAGTTAAGCAATTAGTACAGCTATCATAAACCAAGTATAACTAGAGAAAGGAAAAATCAAAAGCAGACAATGTTTGATGTGATACATATATCAGTGCAAACTCTAAAATCGAAGTCTTAAATTTTCAACACAAGTATTAGTACCTATTGTATGTTTGATCAAGAATGTATATCATTGATAGCAGAGTCCTTCTAGCAAGATGTATAGTAGAAAATAACTAGATATTTATTCAAATAATTTAATATCATATGTAACTCATTGCACTCAAAACTTAAATGTGTCTCTGGCTCTCTGTACATGGAATCTTGAATCTCTCTCTAACTGTTCACAATACTTTCATGTACATAATCTTTCTGATATCATCTCTCAGGTGCAATTCATTCATATATGTGCCATTCTGTTCTATTATAAAACATGACTTTAAAATTTCCTCAAATGATTAATAATTTATTCCAAAATTGATATCTAGTAAAACATAAAAGATAACATGAGGGATATTGACATTGGTGGGTGTGGAAAATGCTTTACTAGAAGGTAGCATCCAGAACTTTGCACATGGTTATATACAAAGCTTAAACTCCTTTTGCAATATATCAAATTCTATTCTTTGAGAAAAAGAAAAAAAAAACCCGAACCAATAAGTTAATACCTTGCTTTTGAAGCTCTTGGACCCACTTCTTAGCTCGTGAAAAGGAATCCTGTGAATAGAAGATGGAAGTAATCATATTAAACCCTATTGAGAAATTAGACGAATAAAATGCCAAAGGAAAAGTACCAGACCCAGCCCAACCACAAGACAAAAGAAAGAACCTTGTTAGCATATTTGATCTCTTCCACGTTTAGGAAAAAAATGATGTTTTAGACTTTTAGTTATAGAAATTCAAATTATGTTGTTGATGCATTATGCAATACTCAATTTTTCAAATTTTGTACAAATCATAGTTAGAATAAGTGGACCCTGTGCATACAATAGTGATGAGAATTTTTCTGGAATATAATGTTATTCCCTGATGAGGAGCCAATAATATGTTATCAAATAATAAGTATCATTCTGGATACCGCACAGCATACTTATTAAACTTCCAAGTCTGAGTTGTGTCTCAATATATTCCATTTTAAGTTATACTTTGCACATGTGTATATTTGCACCCAGTCAGAATCAGAACATTTTCAACATATCAATTTTGAAACAGGCAGCAATTTTTTCCTATGTCTGTTAACTAAACATCATGTTAAAATTTTATTGATAACACAGAAATAAGAAAAAATAACAGCACAAAATTACAAGTCAAAAACTGGCAAAGATTGCCCAACGAAGTAGGTATTCAAAAATATACAAAGGCAAAGATATCATACTGAGCTAGTGATGTCATAGACAATTATAGCAGCAGCTGCGCCTCTGTAATACATGGGAGCCAAGCTATGGTATCGCTCTTGTCCTGCTGTGTCCCAAATCTCAAATTTAACCGTTGCGTCATTTACTGCTAATGTCTGCGAGAAAAATGCTGCCCCTATTGTTGATTCCTGCACCACAAAAGACCATATAAACTCATGAACAGAATCCACATGTTTCCATACATTTAAAGCACATCACCAGCCACAAAATAACGGGGCTCAAGATCAGAACCCAGAAGCATCATTAACAGAATCAATGTACACTACCTCAGAAAAGAAAGAAGAAAAAGTATTTTTCCCCCACCACACTACAATTATTTAAAGCTCCAAAGTTCTAACTTATACTTACTAGCTACAAAGCAGATACCGACATGACACTGACACAGATACGTCGACACAGGTGATAATTAGAGAAAATGAATTACTTGAATGTAAATTTATGTGTAGGTGCTGTGTCAGTGTAAGACACCGGCGCGTGTCGGACACAGGAAACACCTAATCTAAGAGATGTCCGTGCTTCAGAACTTACTAGTAACAACTCACTACCTATGAAACACTGACACCACTAATAATTTAAGAAAATGGAAGCAATTGAATGTAACCACACACTGACACAGGTTGGACACTGAACACGTCTTCAATCAGTGGTGCCAGTGCTACACGGCTCACTACTACCTTCATAACCATCATGAAGTTATCTGTCGTAATTATTACCACAGTAGTGACACACGTAGAACACCAGACACCTCCTTAATCCAAAGTGCAAGTGCTACATAGCTAACTACAACCTCCATTGTGGGACATCAGACAAGACTAGAATCCGAAGTATCGGTAATAAATGGCTCACTACTGAGTAGTGAGTACTACCTCCATAACCATCTTGATTAGTTCATTATAGTGACACATGTTGGACACGAGACACGTTTTTAATCAGAAGTGTTACAGTGTCAGCTACATAGCTTACTACGACTTCAATAACTTTCAAGATTAGTTATTTATTGTAATTAATAAGAAACACTTGATATAAAACAACAAAACCCGACTTCTAATTGAATAATCTCATAGCCAAATCAGAATAAACTAGCTCAATTCAGCACATATGATGCATCGTAAACCCATTGAACTTACACAACTTCCTAATCAAATCAAAATAATTGATGAAAATAACCTGAAATTCGAGAAATTGACCCTTGACAAATCTTAAAACAAGACTAGATTTTCCAGCACCCATATCACCGAGAAGAACCTGATTAAAAAAACAAAGTTAGAGGGTATAATCGGAATTTAAAAAGATGAAGGAAGAGAAACAGAGGAAATAAATACCAATTTTGCATTGAGATTGTTGTGTCCGATCGTAGCCATGAGAAGAGAATTGGATCGATCGGAAGTGAAGAGAGAAAGGAAAACCCAAAAAGCGAAAGATTTAAGCTTTGAAGTTAGGGATTAAGAAGAATTTGAATTTGATCAAATTGAAGAGACAGAAAAAGAGTCTCTGTCAAAATTCTATTGCTTATTGCTTACGGTGAGTTTCAAGCGTCTGCGTCTAAACGCTTTCGTTTTGTTTGTTTTTAGTGTCGTTTTTGTTTTCTTTTGTTTTACTTTCAGTTTTTTTTTTGTTTTTGCTTTTTATTTTGTTGAACTTTTTATTATTGTTATTGGTGGCTTGACTTTGACACATGTATTGCAATTGCAACTGCAATTGCAAAATGCAAAATTGGTTTTGTCTACAAAGTTGGCAAGTCAAGAAAGAAATGAATACGTTCCCATGGAAGGAACATTTGCATACAAATTTGATTTCTTTCACTTTGTTGGCAAGGCTCATATGAATAATAATGCTTTTCATCTATCATTCACTGTTCTAATGTCTCCTCTTACGGGGTAGATATGATGTTCAAATTCTTCTTTTACTCTTTTTTCACTTTGATTCCAGGTCATAATGATTTTAAAGGCAAATATTAGTTAATTAATTACATTTGTTAGTTGTTAATAGAGAGTAACAGTTGGTTAAAAAAATTAAGAGTAACATTCAAACTTTATCCCCTTAGACCATCCACAATGGTGGGTGTTTAACCTATTTAGTACCACATTAAATAGGCAACTCCATTGTGGAGCAAAATATATGGATGTTTATGGAGAATGGTGGTTATGGAAGCACCCTCTCTCTCTTCATTTTGTGTTGGTCCTATTTAATAAACCTTAATAAATTAAATAAATTATGTTGAAATGTAACGATATAGAATTATTTGTGGGATCTATTTAATAATTTCTTTTGATGTGATGTGTTAGAGAAAATTGGTGTTTATTAAGTATTACTGTAAAATTAATGATGTAGACACAGTGGACCAATTTAAATATCTAAATTGGGGTGCTCTGTTGTAGACGGTCATATATTTTGTAAATTGTGTTTAATATATATATTTACTTACCTTTTTCTTTTTTAGGAAACATACACTACCTTTTCGAAAATTTAAATACATTGACCTTTATAATTTTCTAACATATAGGAACTTCTGCATCAAAAAAAAACTAATTGAGATGCTACCATATAATGAAGTATTTGATGCTCTAAAAGTCAGATCGGAGCTCAAAATGATTTATATCATACAATTTAATCTTGATTTATTAGCACGTTAATCTATTTAAAATAAATAACATAATTTTTTTTTTGACGAAAAATAAGATAATTTATTTAAAAATGTTAAAAGTGACTTCAGTTCGCCAGTTCAGACTCAACTCCTTATTTTACATAAGTAGATAATAATAAAGATTTAATTAGCAGGATAACAAGTAATACTAGTCGTCTAGAAACTTATAGCAAGCTTAAGCCTTGTATTTTTAACTGACTAATCATTCTTAAAAAATATATATAACTAACATATCATATCATATCATACTTATTTTTAATCCTACTTAAAATTGCAACCCTTTTTGCATACATAGTCTAAATTTAGGGTTCATGATTTAAAAAGTTAAAACTAATTGGATTTCGCATCCACTTATTTTGGTTGGTTTGTCATAATGTGGTACCAATTTTATCTCTTTTGAATCATAGGAATATAGCTCCTTATGTTATATGCTCTCGTTGCGGTCTTCATAACGAGACATTTCTCCATTGTGTTTGTGACTGTACTTTCTCCGTTATGTTATGGCACCACATATGCTTCACCAATTCTAAATTCTTCTCTTCTATTGATGCTTATGATTGGCTTAGAGAGGAAGCTAAGGGTCCTCAAGCTATCGCTTTTTATGTTGGAGTTTGGTGGTCATGGCGCCATCAGAATCTTATGTGTTTGGGTGGTGAAATTTGGTTTTTACAAGGCCTGAATTGCAACATCAAGAATTCGATTGAGAGCATTGTTCTTTTTTTGTTGTTACAGCTAACAGATACATCAGATGGAATAATAATAATTATTTGGGTGTTATTCTTAATGTGGATGGTAACTGCCATGACAATCCTATTAGGACCGGGTTTGGCGGAGTCTTGCGTAATGAAATAGGTTTGTTTCTTGCGGGCTTCTCTGATTTCATTCCAAGTTCAGATTACATCTTGTTGGCTGAACTTTCTGCTATCTATCATGGACTGATCATGGCGAAGGATTTGGGTTATGCAGAGATTGCTTGTTATTCTGATCCTCTTGTTTGCATTAATCTTATTAATGGCCCCACTAAGAGATATCATATCTATGTTGTTCTCATCCAAGACATAAAACAATTGCTTCACCACACCAATGTTACGGTTTCACACACTCTTAGAGAGGGGAATCAGTGTGAAGATTTCATGGCAAAGCTTGAAGCTTCTTCTGATATTGACCCGCTTCTTCATGAGTCACCCCCTATTGGTCTTGTCAATCTTCTCATAAGTGCTGCCGCTAGCACTTTATTCCTTAGGGAATAGTTAGCTTTGTTTTGTCCGTTTGTTCTTTTTTCTTCTTCTTGCGTTTATCGTTGTAACAAAACAAAACTTATTTATAAACCCTTTAGTCTTTATTATTGTAGGTAATGTGTGATAACTATTTCACTTAAATCAATTAGTCTCTTTAGTTAGCTGTGACTTTAGTATATAAGGACCAACTCAACTGTTAATGCTAATATTGCTAAAACACAAGAAATAAGTCATGACTTAAGTTCCTTAAAAAAAATTGTGAATTGAGTACTCAAGATGAAACGGCTTATAAAAAAAAGTGTAAGAGACAAATGCGGTACAACTGGAGTACTTAATAGATTCCTTAAAAATAAAATAAAAAACTAGAGTATTTAATAGGTTGATGTAGTTGGACTTGAGACGGAGAGTCGAAAATAAAGGGATAATACTTGAGTGACATTGTGGTTGGTGACATTGGCCAACCACAATGTCACACATGTACAAAGAAACAAAAAAATATTGTGAGAGAGAAAGAAGAAACACACTTGT
>Ga0315914_1005581_pt1 | contig 18264 bp, 7 predicted proteins | sample MpolenodulesMG_FD_203920 | JGI IMG/M metagenome (GOLD analysis project Ga0315914, IMG submission 203920) | Medicago polymorpha root nodule microbial communities from Los Angeles, California, United States - elongated nodules | ecosystem: Host-associated > Plants > Roots > Nodule | place: USA...
ATTCAGGACTTTGAGTAAAATTAGGTTTGAAGACTTATTCTTGTAACCCTTTGATATCTCTTTGTAAATAAACTCATCATTATAGTGGAACAAAGAGTTGCTCTCTCCCCCAACGTAGACCAGCATTGGACCGAACTGGATAAACAAATTCTCTTGTAATTTCTCTCTCTCTCTCTCTCTCTCTCTCTCTCTCTCTCTCTCTCTCTCTCTCGCTGTTTTAACTTTTGCTTGCGTTTATAATTGTCACCTACATGATATTGGTTGCTTGATTAATTTGCTCCATACATCAAATTTTTTATTGGTGTGATTTTTTTAACGAATTCACAACAGTAACTCTTGATTATAGCTAAGGATGTCCATGAATTTGGATGACCTGTTTTATCGATTGACGAAAACTATTTTAACCCCTCATTTTACTCAAACTCGTTAAAATTCAAGTTCAATATGAACCAATCCATTCAAACCCAACATGGTTTGGTTCGAGTGATGAATTTATGATTTCAAACACGTGAACCCTTAAACTCAACCCGTTCAAAAATATGTTAAATTTTTTGTATTTCATAATATAGTTTAAAATTTTATGTGTTAATCTTGAAGTATTTCAAGTAAATTTAATTTTGAAAATTTTAAATACTAAAATTTAGTCTAAGTATTGAAATTTTAATTTTTTTTTAAAAGTTATGTTCAATGAACTGTTGAGTGTTGACCCACTCAAATCAACCCGTTCACCACCGGGTTGAGTTGGTTATAGTTTGACATAAAAAAATATATGGTTTTAACCCAAGCAACCTTAACCAATTAAATTTAATTTTGGTAACAAGTTTGATCAAAATCAACCCATCATGTGAATACCCTAATTATAGTCTCAAAGAAATCCAGTGTGTGTGTATATATATAGGAAAAAACTTATATAGATATAATAACAACAGAAGAGACAAAAAAAGGGAAAAAGAAGAGAAATTCATTATTTGCAGGATTGGGTTTTGGTGATGTCAAAAGTCGGTGTAGTCTAGTAGTCAATAAGTCTGAGGTCGTCTGAATCAGATCCGATGATCCAAATTTTAATTTTAGAATTTTTTATTCAACAAAATTAATTAAATGTCTTAAGATCTAAACCGATTGATCTCGATATTCTAAGGTGCTGATTGTACATGACTACGTCCGCCGGATTGCATCTGATAAAATTTCCAAATTATCATACAAATCACAAAAAAATAAGAAGTCATATATAATAGTTGGTTCGCCTTACTAAAAAGGGAATGTAGAAAATAATCAAGAAGCAGTTCAACAAGTTAAAGAAAAGAAAGAAAGAAAAATGGAGAACTATTTGACTGTTACTATTTATAAGAGGAGCTAACCTAATCGTAGGGAAGAATATTCGTTCGGTTAGTTAAGAAGGCCTAGATTACCTTGTAATAATTGAATCGACGAGAGTTATTTATTTGGTTTTGATAATTCGCAAGCTGAGATAGAGTTTTTAATAAGAATTCTGCTTTTTATCCAACAGTTTTTGCTCATTCTCAACTAAAATGATCAAAATATCCACGTTAGTGTAAAATTTGCGTGAGTTAAAACACGCAGCGTGAGTCAACTCACGCTAGTGTAAATTTAAAAATATTCAACGTGAGTTAACTCACGTTTACTAATATGCAACTTTATTTTCGAATTTATTTAATACGCAATTTAAACATGTAAATTCACGTTGGGTTTAATTAGTGTTCGAAGACATTATATTATTTAGATGACAAAATAATAAAATAAATGCAAATATAAATAAAAAGAAAGGAAGAAAGGAGACAAACCTTGGGGTAACAGAAGATCAAAGTTGGGGAAAAAAGAGATCAATCATCTTGGGGCAAAAAAATATCAATCGTTGGGGGAAATCTAAATCTGGTTCTTTTCATACCCCAACTCCAATAAAGAGTCTTTTTACTCACAGTAAAATGATTTTGGGGTAAAAAGAAGCAAATTTAGATTTACCCCAAGGTTGACCTCTTTGTGCCCCATGGTATAAAGGTGAGAGAGTGAGGAGGAGAGAAGATGTGGTGTGAGGAAATAGTGAGTTTTGAAGGGGTATTTATAGGGAGGAATGGGTACCATAGGTTTTATAAGCACTAAATACAGTCAAAAAAGTTTTAAAAAACAACATGTAAAAATGAGTTAAAATCAAGGTTGAATAACTGACCACCGTCCAAAAAATGTGTACTTCGTGCATGAACAACCGGCCACAGCAGCGTGAGTTAACTCACACTAGTGTTATGCTCTGCGTAAGTTAACTCACGCTAGTCTTATGCCATGCGTGAGTTAACTCACGCTAGGTTGGCCGGTTGTTCATGCAATTTAATGCATTGTAAATGGTTTGTACACGTTTTTTTAAAAGTTTTTTCACCTTTTTTGATCTCATTAAGTGCTATGTTACCTTAAACCACCTATAAATATCCTCTTCCTCTTTGCTATTTCTCGAATAAAAAAAGTGTATTAAATAAATTCGAATAAAGTTGCGTATTAAATAAATTCGAATAAAAGTTACATTACAATACATAAATAACATATATTATGCAGAATCAACTATATATGTTATCACATCAAATTCCCACATATAAGACGAGTCATCACATAAAGAATGAGGTGCATTCTGTGACACTCATCTTATCATACTTACTCTAAAAGCTAATTAGGTCAAGCAATTGCTTAACCCTAATTGCTTTTGTGTTTTCCCTCTCAAACATATAATTGGGCGCGTTCTACAAGCTATGCTACCCTTATTAAATGCTTTTTCAAATCCTCACACCTAATTTAATTTAACGTATACACAGCTATATCAACACTACAGACTACAGTAATTATCAATTATTACTTCCAAAGACTCTTTTGTAATTTCCGAAAACATTTCCTTGATGGCTTGATCTACTGGTTTTGGGAAAAGATATTTCTATTTGGTAACATACATGATTCACCCTCATCCTCTCTCCACACAAACTTCATCTCTTCTCTTCTTCTTCTTCTTCTTCACCGGAAACTACTTTGAGAACTGTGACAATGAACGGTGCCTGAAGAAAATCCCAAATTAAATACAAATCTTAAAATTATCGGGATATAAGATTTGCTTGAGTTAAGTTACATTTGAAATTATGTTTTTCAAAATCCATTTCATGATTATTTTGTTTCTTTTTGCTTTCTTTTACATTTTGAAAGTTCAATTTTACATTTTTTTTTTAACCTTCATCATTTTACATTTCATGACCTTTGTTGTGGGGATTGCTACAGAGGCCCATCACAATGTTGCTAACTCTGTCATTGTTAAGACTTTTAATTAGTTTGAAGATTTTACATGATCATAACACTCTCCACCAGTCACCGCCTCTGAGGTAGAGGTTTAGTTTGTTTCCCTGTTTCAGCTCTGAGAGCAAGACCCTATTTGAATTTTTTTCTTTTTGTCTCTTTATTTTTCATTTTTTCTCGGTTCTCTTGATAACTTTAGTTTTCCCATTTGGTGTGTTAAAATTTGTTAGTTGTTATACTTTGTTTTGGTCATCAATGATGGTTTTTTCACAGAAATACATATTTGCGACTAAATTTGTTTTGGCATGATTTTGCGTGTTACATGGTGGTAATTTCTCTCAAGGGTCATTTCTTGCAAGTAGGAAATTAAACATTTTGCCTCAAATGTTTATGGTGGATGTGAAAGTCGATACAAAATCTATTGTAAGTATACGATAATATAGGTACTGCTACTTCTCTTAATATTTTGATTAGTAAGTTTTCAGAATTTCAAACTTCATGAAAATTATAACTGGTTTCCTCCTTTGATCCAAACATACCTCAGATATATGGAACTAACTATTTTAATTTGATAATGAAACATTGTACCATGCCACCATGGATTTCCTGGGATTTATTTTAATTTGTTTGTATTGATTACTCTTCAGGGGTAGCTTAAGATTGGCAGCTAAGAAAAAACGGTTAGCAGCAGATCATCTTGTATGAAGGAATTCAATATCATAACTTATATAGCTGATTCTACATAATACATGTTGTTTTGAAAGGAACAATAAAACTTCCAGGTAAAAAAATTTAGTATTACATTACATTACATAAAGTTTCTAAATATGTCCTATCATTACATTACATTACATTCGGGTTGCACCTTCCAACTACAACAATTATCTTACCTCTGAAATGGGGTAAATTCAAACTTGCTAAACAACAACTCTCAAACATTCACCCGGAGGTTTTATTGTTCCATTCAAAAGATTAAATTCTTGTTAGCTTGGTTTGAATAATGGTATTCAAGTGTCAAAAGAATGAGATGCATTCCTTGAAACTTCAATAGCTTCATTTAAACCAAGCTAACAAGAATTTAATCTTTTGAAAGGAACAATATAATTGTCGGGTGAATGCTTGGGAACTGTCGTTTAACAAGTTTGAATTACCCCATTTCAGAGTAAGACAATTGTTATAGTTGGAAGGTGCATTCCCTACCTAATCACGATCTTCTGGTGGAATCAAACTGTTGATAATATCTTCAGTTGATCACAGCAATGTTACACGCATATCGATCCACTGGAACATGCTGTGCTCCCAAAACATGCTCCTCACGTTATTGTCGTTCGTTAATTCCACCCAACTGAATGATATTCTCCCATCGTCGAGCGTTGGACATTTATACCGAACGTATTCCACCCTCCTTATGTCTCCGGGGTTGACTCCTCGGTTGAATTCATTCAGTTGATCCTTGATACCTCTTAACGTGACACCATGGTGCCAAACCTTCAGGTTCTCCACCGTTGAATTGTGCATGAACGTCGAACATATCGGTCATTGCTTCAAATCTACACAATAAGAAATTAAAAACAATCAATAAAAAACTCATTCAAACATTTCATCAAGCACTTGGAGTGCAAATTATACATAAACCCTAAAAATAGTAACTACAACATAAACATGCAAACATCTAAACAATTAAGCAATATAAATGATTTACATGTAACATTGTATCATTTCTAGCAAAAAAAAAATCAAAATTTAAACTAAACCCTAAAACTAAAAAAATCTAATCTAAGTGTAAAAAATCTAACATAAACATGAAAACATCTAAACATCATAACAATTAAGCATTATAAGTCATTTATATGTAACATTGTATCATTTCTTGCAAAAAAATCAAAATTCTAACAAAATACTAAACCTAAAAAATTCTAATTTAAGTGAAAAAAATCTATCATACCAACATAATTTAAAACGTACTTATTCTTGTTATTGGAGTGTTGTTTGATTTGAAGTTGAGGAATTTCGGATTTGAGAAATTTGAGAGAGGTTTGAGATTGGAAATGAGGAAATGAGGTATTGTCTGGCCTTATAACAGCAAGCAGCGTGAGTTAAGTCACGCTAGTTCAAAATCTTTGCGTGAGTTAACTCACGCACCTTTGGCCTGTGGCGTGAGTTAACTCACGCACCTTCTGCATCACATTTGCACGTTTTTTGGACGGTGGTAAGATGGTTTACCACGTTTTTTTTACATGTTTTTGACCCACCATAATGGTTGGATACAACCTAGACTTGCATTTCCCCTATAAATATTCTTCCAACCTTCACCATTTCTCACATTCTCTCCTTCTCACTCTCTCCTCCTCTTCCTTCTCCGATATTTGCATAATGTAGATATGTCTCAGAAACAAGGCGATGTTGCTCAATTAAAAAATGAAGGTGAGAAGAAGAAAGAAAATCGACCGTGACATGGTACAGAATCGAATGCGATGGTTCCGTTAAAAAAAGCAATTCGAAGGTGCCGGTGTACAACCAGTCAAGGCTGCGCAAGAGCGGAAGGACATGTTATTTGGTCCTCAACCAAAAGCAGGTGCCCTAGGGACTGCCGAGGACAACCCAATTGAGTTAAGCGACGAAGAAGATAATTAAATGCAATGCCATGTAATAAAGTATGATGTTTTTATACATTCCTTTCTAATGTAATGGCTTGAATAAATTTGAATAAAGTTGCCTTTTGATTAAAATTGCGTATTAAATAACTCACACTAGCGTGAGTTAACTCATGCAGGGGTAATATGGTCTTGTTAGTTGGGAGCGAGCAATTTCTGTTTGGTAAAGAGCATAATTCTTCTAATAATTGTAGGATTTTTATATTACCCAAAGTGATGGGTATTTTAGCCTTTTCTAAGTCAACTCTTATATTTGCTTTTGAATTGTCATTGTGATATACAAAGTCACAATCTTCTCCTTTCTTTTCTTGTTTCTTCTTCCTCCCTTGTTTGTTTGACTAATACAAGGCAACCTTCGTCATCTTGGGTAGATTCTTCTTAAATAAGTTTGTTCCTTCAAGGTTCCTCTTCCACACCTACAAGGGCTTTGTGTTAAGATAAAATCTAAAAAATCTCTTTTAATGTTTTAATGATAACAAAACATTTAAATTATGTTTTAAGAATTCTGATATTATTGTTTGTTTATATGTGTTCTTGAGCGAATCTTATAAAACAGGTTACAAAGGAAACGAAATTACAAGAACATTCTCAGAACAATGTTCCTCTCCGCTCCTAATATTTGCTTGGCAAAAGTCAGCTCAAAGAAGACAAAATTGAATTAACTGTTAATCATGGGTACAAGGATTTTGGTCTTTAAGAAAGAATTTATTTGTCATGATTATTGAGAAATTAAAGTACAAAAGGATCAAGAGTCATGTTATATAAAGGGAATATATTTAATATGATATACTCCACTAAAAGAAAAATATCATCAAACAAACATTGGTAGTACAAATTTCTATGGAAAACAAGAGACAACATATGAGGAATGGACAAAACATCAAAACACCAAGAATGAACCTTTGAGAAGTGGACACCACATCACTAACTAGAGTTTATGTCTCACAAGTTTGGATATGACCAAATCATTTTGTACCACCTTTCTTTCTCTCAAAGTCATGTGATTTTTACAGTTCATAAAGCAAATCTTGGCTGCCATGTTTCCAACAAAATTTGCAAGATATTATTCATGACATCACACTTTATTTCAAGTTGTTATGCATAATTTTTGAGAACATTATCAGACTCTTCAGAACATTCTGTTAACAATTCTACACAAGGGTCATTCACTTAAATGAGTTAGCAAACTTTTCTCTTCTAATTCTACCTTTAGGAGTGTGTGTTATTTACAACATCAAGGACTTCCTTCATCTATAAATACAAGGGTATGCTAAGAGGGAAGCCATTGAGTCATTGAACATCAATTATCTCACCTGATTTTAAGTTATCAAGAACACTTCAAATACTCATTCTCTTTTGAGATAATGTGCATCATAAAACATCTGGTAGCAACTCCTTTGTTGAGTTATAAAGGTTACAACCAAACAAATCAAAGCAATAGCAAAAGTCCTCAAGAATACACTAAGTGTTTTAGTGATTGTAAATTATAAAAGCTAGTTAAGTGAAAACTAATGTACAGCCTAAAGAGGTGAAAAGAAAGAAATTGTACAAGATCCAAGAAGTGATCTAAGGAAAAAGATAGTTGAGATATAGTTAATACTCAACTACCTATTGGAAAATTTCACATTATTATGGGGATTGGAGTGATCCACATTGGGAAAATCAAGATAACTGTTTGCGTATGATTTCTCTTTCCTATCTCATTTTATTTTCAATATCACACACATCAAAATTTATATTATTTATTTACTAATCAACTAATCTAATCCAAGTATTCATCTGAGAAATTTTTATTGGTTAAATTTTATTAGATCACAATGCAAACCCCATTTTTTGTGATATTAGATCAGTTATTTTCTATTCGCTATTTAGTTTTACTATAATGCGTAAGATTTGTCTCCTCTAGAGAGCAACCCTAGTTTAGGCACTCAAGTAGTGACATGACTAATATTGATATCTATATCTTGATATTTATATCTGTCTATCTAGGAAGTAATTAATTAGTAACTAGCGAAAGATACCAAAAACGAGTTGACCCTAGTAATAAGTACTTAGGAGGTGACATTACTAATATTGAGTAAAATCTGCTGAACCTAGGATGTAACTAGTATTAATTTAGGAAACAAGTGACTTCATGACTTAAATAAGCCCAGTAACTCCATTCTCCTCGCACCTTGGTAAGGTAGACACTGATAGGGTTATCCGTTTGTATAACTACCGAGAGGGAGAGTGTGCTATGTACTCATAAGATTCATAGATGAGAAAACCTCTAGAAACACTGGCCATAATACCTTTGGCAATTTAGGAACGCCAATTTAAGTTTATGTATCAATTACCCCTGAGGAGTAAGACCCCACACGTAAGGATAACCGTGTGACCAGCAGGTGCAACTCAACAGGCAGATGGATAGACTGAAATCAACCAAGAGAGTAAGACCCCACATGTACGGATCACCGTGCGACCAACATGTGCAACTTGACAAACCGATTAGGTAAGGACGTCCTGACGAACTAATCACTTAGATAGTCTACTTAGAATAACTGAACGCGACTTGACTGTTAATTAATTCCAACAAATGAATAGGGGGATTTGGAGAATCCTAACCGCTGCTAACATTTCTGCAACCAAAACAGGTAACTTGCCCTGTTGCAAATAGATAAAAATTGCAAATCTTTAAACCCTTAAATCTTTTATATTTTATTGTTCAAAAATAAGTAACGTGAATTGTTTGGACGAAACAACAATCCACGTGGATACGATACTTTACTTATCACTTTATTACTTGGTAAACAATTTGGTACACTTGCCTAATCCGACCATCATTATCTACCTTGCAATTTTCTCTAAAATGTGCTTTAGTCCAAGCTTCCTTTGGCCATTTATTGAGATACTTCCATGTCTTCTCATTAAGCCTCTTCACCCTCTCCATAATTCAATTGAATTGAGTGGGAGTTGTTGCCCTTGCACACTCCCAGACCACCCTTCTCAATTCCTTATCCTTTCATTGCTTTGTGAAGTTCCTCCATAGATGCATCACACAATATCTATGTGGCACCCCTAGTATCACTTCCTGCATGGCTGGAATCAGACCCTACCAATTTCAACAATTATCATCAAAATAGTTCCTAAATTATATCACCATCCACCAAAACGGTCCTTGAATTATATGACTAATTATAAAATCGATCCTAACATGACTCTAAAAATTTAACATTTCTTAGACCATTAGTAAGCATGCTGACAGGAAAGAAAAAAAATGAATGGGCATTCATACCTTTTGCATGTCTTAGATAAAGTTCCATCCATTATGCTCGTAATTTCCAAGATCTGCATAGAGTAGTTCCCAAAACCACTTCCAGTTATCTTTGTTCTCCACATCAACAATGGCATAAGCAGTGACAAAAATCTGATTATTTCCATCTTGTCCCACAACAGACAAGAGTTTCCCTCCATAATACCCCTTCAGAAAGCATCCATCTAAACCAAATAGTGGCCTACATCCTGCCTTAGAACCTCTTTTACATGCATTCAGACAAACATAAAATCTTTTGAATTGAGGTGGGGACTCTGACATTGGTATTGTATTCATCCTTATAGTTGAATTTGGGTTACTCTTAATTAGTTCTTTTGCATAATCCCATAAAAGACCATACTGCTCCCTTGCAATGCCTTTAACCAAATCCCTTTCTTCCTTTGGTGCCCTAAATATCAAATTGTCATCCAATATCACACTATAATCAGTCTTGAACAATTCAAATATCTGTCCATATTAGCTTTTTTATTCTTGAAATCTCTAGGGCAAGTATGTTCACTCACATATGTTTTAATCTGAAAACTTTTCCTTTTTTCATTCCTTCCACAGATTATTAACTAGTTGCACACATCATACTTGCAAATTTCCCTTGCCCTTGTCTAATGCTTCTTCACCCATGTAATTTGCTTTCCCTGGTGAATGTGTAATCCTTGATAGCATCTTTAAACTTGTTGAGGGTAGTAAACTCCATCCCAATTCCAAGCTTACTTCATCAAATCCAGCACTTTCATTAAATTGAGGATAAACAATATTCCCACTTCCATCATTTTCATCATCAGTGCTTACTGGACTCCTTAAATTCTCAGAAACATGGTTGTCATTATCACTGCATAGTTGTTCATTAGGCTCTGACATTTGAATGTTAACCTGACTAGCATTACCAACCTCCTAGAAAGAATCATTATCAGCCATATACTCTGCCTCAAAGTCACTATCATCACTAGCGGAATCAAACACCAGTGGGGGATCATCATTAATTGTGATCCCAGTCATACTTCCCCTTCTTACTGGTCTTTTTCTCTTTGTTGTTGAAGTTTGCTTTTCTTTCCTTTTGTTTAACTCTCCTTTTTAGCACCTTTTTTTTACCCAAATTTGCTGCAATTTTTTGAGTTTGTTGGGTTGCTTCAATTTCATTTGCTTGAGTCATTGTTTCTTGAGGCTGTGTTTCTTGAGTCACATTTTCTCCTTCAGTAGCAACAACATTATCTTCTTCACTTCCTTGAGTAGCACCAACATTGTCCTCTTGAATTTCTTGAGTAGCACTAACTGTTTCATCCACCATTCCTTTTCAAATGTTGACCGATGAAGATGATGATGATTTTGGAGAGATGATGATGGTGAAGGTTTTAGCGGGAAGGAGAAAAGTCAGAGACTTGTTTGATGTGCCTGAGTGAAATGTGATGATTGATGCAATGAGTAAAAGAGGGATAAAATTGGAAAAACATAAAACATTGAAAGTGAACGGTTAAATATGAAATTTGTTGTGTTTCCATCAAGATGGTCTTTCAACACGTGACTGATTTATGACACTTGTACAACACAACATGCATGACGACACCTCAACATCACTAACGGAGAGATTAAATTGATTGATGTTTGTTAAGTTAATGGACTAATTTGATATTTCAAAAAATTGGGTGATAAATTTGATTGGTCGTATAAGCCACATTTATATTCCACTTTGAAAGAAGGTGGAACATTAGTCCAACACACGCACGCAGCCACGACCAAAATCAGCAGCAACCTTGAAAAGCCTTGTAAAAAAAAAACAAGACCAAAACCGAATCGTGAATACCTTGGTTTGCTTTGCTTTGTGTTGTGTGTTTTGCTGTCTCACCTCAACAACCACAACCCACCAAGACCAAAAGAAGAAAAATGGGAGTGACACCGAAAATAGCTCCTTCGATGTTATCATCTGACTTCGCTAATTTGGCTTCTGAAGCTAATCGTATGATCAATTACGGCGCTGATTGGCTTCACATGGACATCATGGTACTTATTTACGCCCTTCTCTTTCACTTTAATTCGGATTACTGCTGTGTTCAATTTGAAACAAAAATGTCTGCAAAAGAAAATTAATTCAATCAAATAGAAAATTGAAAAGACTACTTTGGATTTTATTTTTGTCCAGGACTAAATTGTCCGGCAAAAAAATTATGAAGGACCAAAATGGATATTCACTCTGAAAAAAAATTCAAACTTTTTTTTTTGTTGGACCTTCTAATCTCACGGTTTGCCTGATAATAACATGATTACACGCAGTCTGTCACTGCACTGAATCCAACCAAATTCATTACTGAAACATAACTATGGTCACTATTTGTTTTTGTTTAACTACGAAGCAAGGACACTGACATGTAGACACCGATAATAATTAAAGAAAATTGAAGTGATTAAATGTAACTACATGTGTCCGTATCGAAAACTAGACATGCCTTCAATTTGGAGTGTTGGTGGTACATAGGTTATTAGTCCATATTTATTAATTGTTGTCATCTAAATTCTGTTTATTTATTGAGGGGTAATTTGTTGCTACTTACTGTTATGAATTAAGAATTTCTATAGTTGAAAATGTTTTGTTTTATTAGGAAGATGGTTACTGATGTTTCTCGTTTTGCTTCATTTGCAGGATGGGTAAGGTGTCAATGTCTTGGTTTTCTTATGCTATTATCTTTGTTTTGAATCCTCGGATTGCCACCCAAATTGAGTTGGTTTTAAGCTTCAATTTCTGTTTTTCCTTTTGTTCGTTGCTTGATTTCTGTTTTTAGCTTTTACTTGACATTGTTGATTTGTGATCCTGCAATGATAGTATTTTATCTTCCTAGATATATAGCTTTTACATTGTTGTACTGTTCTGTTGAGAAAGGGAGGATAAAGGTTTACTATCTACTAAATTGTGATTTGAACTTTGAGCCGTTTTACTTGAGAAAAATGAAGTGTCTCTTACGTTGAGAAAAATATTTTGGGGAAGTTGCCTACACACCCTTGTGTCAACTTGTTTCTAAAAATATTTCGGGGAAGTTGCCTACACACCCTTGTAGGCAACTTGTTTCTATATTTTGACAGAAAGATTTAGATAGCCATAATTAGTTTTTTTTTTGTTGTAAGTTTTAGATGGCTTGTAAAGTTGTTTAGTAAAACTATAATGTCTAAGAGTATATTGGATGAGTGATGGAGAAGTAGTTTAATCCCAATCTGTAGTAACGGTGGCTGTTTTGAACACTTGGCTCAGTTTGATAGATTTCTTGGAGTGGGGAAAGTGGCTAGTGACAAACTTAAAACCGTGTGGTTCGCTTGCATTTGGATGATTTGAAAAGCAAGGAATGGGCATGTATTAAAAAAAATGTGTTGGTGTGGAACATATGGTTGGTGAGATTAAGTTGCTGTCATGGAAATGGCTTAAAAGCTATGTTGGGGGATTTGTGTGGTCTATTAGTGAACGGTTCTAGAATTCTCAGGAGTCTTGGTTTCATTTAATGTATTATCACAGAAAATTGGTTGGTTTGGTATTGGAATTTTTTTTATTCTTCCACACACACAAAAAACAGACGGCTAGTTAATTGAATCAAGTTTCTTTGGTTAGTGGCGTTGCTTGTGGTATTTTTAATGTGCTTAATTTTGGACCAAGGCATGTAATTATTTTAAGTCATATTCATGTTATTAATCACAAGGGCTTCTGAATAAGGGATAGGTGCAGGTATTAAAGAGGAACTGAAAAACTACCTTCTGCATAAGTATGCATAGGGTGTAGATTGTGTTGGACTTTTTAGTTTTTATTGGTTGTATTTCTATTGTGAAAAGGATTTGGATTGTTTGTATTTCACGACTTGTGCACGTCTGGTATATTTAATGAAATGCTCTCTTTGCATTTACGAAAAAGGAAAACATGATAATAGCAAACTCAAGTTCCTAGTGAAGGTTCAGATGCACTTCATTTGTAATCAGTGAAGTGGTGTAGTATTTTGCAATTATCACTTGTAGTTATCTTGATTTTTATCTATGCAACTTTGGTTAACAGTGCATTGTCATACTAAATCATATATTTATAAACCATCATAGAGAATTTTGTAATTTATTTTTCAAATAAAGTGACTTGCACTCTTCAGGTCCCGACTGAATGTTTTCCCCTTCGCATACATGATTTTAAGTAGTATTTTCATTTACCAAGTTAAGTATTTTGATTGATGCCACATTCATTCCTCTGTCGCATACATGCTTGTAACTTGGTAATTGTTTTTTGCATTAATCGTGTGGTAGGGGCCTAAACTCTATATCCTCGATCTCTAGGTTATTTTACTGTGCCTGTTTTCTGATTGAATTATAGTTTACAACCTGGGATCCATCTGATTTCTTCTGTTTTGAAACAGATTATTGTTGTGCACTGTATTGAATTAGGCAAAATTTATATATTATTAAAGTGACATGGTATAAGACTAAAATTCGGGTATTTAACTAAATACATATCATGTTATATGATCTGCTAATTGATAGAAATTAAGGCAAACTCCAGCGGCAGTATTTACCTTTCAAGCTTCTGTTTGCGAAGTTATGATGACTACCAAAGGTTTTAGCCTTTGTTTCAGTGCTAGTTATGCTCAGGATGTGAAGGAAAAGTTGTTCATGAACATGAGTTGGTTGCTAGGGATAATCTGGAGCCAACTTGTGGTGCTAAATTGGTTTATTATTAACTTCACTCTGCTTGAGTGCTTGTGGTGCCCATTAAATTATTGAAAATGTTCATTTTCCTTCCTCTTTTTTCATCTATTTTGTGCAGGCATTTTGTCCCTAATTTAACTATGGGCGCTCCAATCATTGAAAGTTTGAGAAAGCACACAGAGTAATAGTCTTCCTTCTTCACTAATTAAAATGCTTTTGTGCATAATTTTTTCCTCGCTATTGGCATGATATATGGTGAATTTGAGCTAATAGTGATTAACCATTGCAGGGCATATCTGGACTGTCACCTGATGGTCACAAATCCTCTTGATTATGTTGAACCTTTGGGAAAAGCTGGTGCTTCTGGTTTTACATTTCATATAGAGACATCAAAAGGTTGGTCTTGCCACTTTTCCTTCATATTGTCCGTTTTCTCGAATGTTAATTTTTTCTTTTTTCTGCCCACTTTTTATATTACTCTCTTTCTCCTTTCTTGAAAATGATTCTTGTTGGCAGATAACTGGAAAGAACTTATCCAAAATATTAAGTCACACGGCATGAGGCCTGGTGTATCTATAAAGCCTGGAACATCCGTCGAAGAGGTTTATCCCCTGGTATGCATTTTTCCCGCTCTTGTTCTCATCTGGTCATATCTGCATAGCTGCATTTTCTTATCATCATTTATCTCCTGTGACCGAGTATCTTGAGTCTTCTGTGCATAAAGAGAACAGATACATATTTGACTCAGAGATCTTAGTCTTAAGATTCTCCCTCTCTCCCATTCCCTCTGTGTGTGTGGTTGTAATCAAAGTGTTTTTCACAGGTTGAAGCTGAAAATCCTGTGGAAATGGTTCTTGTGATGACTGTAGAACCAGGATTTGGAGGACAGAAATTTATGCCAGAGATGATGGACAAGGTATTATTACTGTTTCTTAACTTTTATGTCTTTTGGCTGACATTTGACAACTCTTTTTGTTTATGACACATCTTTACTTATATTGTGATTACTTTTTCGCCCTTCTCAAACCAGGTCCGGATACTAAGGAAGAAGTACCCATCACTTGACATAGAGGTATCTCTCCCCACTGTCTTGGTTGTATCTTTCCTGTCAAAATAAATACATATTTCATAGATTTTTCCATAGTCAGATAATTCTCTTAACATGATGCGAACTGCAAATTGGTACTTGTGTACCTGTTCGTGGTACTTTTGCGAATTGGTTCGCACAAATTCCCCTTTTTCTTTTTGGTAAAATGAGGCAAAAAGTAAGAGAGAAAAAACACAAGAAAAACAAGTTAAGACTCGTAAAAGCCTTGTAAGTTCCAACCGTAGCTGACGAGGTTTGACGAAGGACGAGATCATAAGTTTGGAAACTTAATTAATAGGTATTTAATATAATTCCAAAACTTAAAATAGAAACCCGTATATTCATATTCTGTATCACCCAAACCAAAAAAAAGAAAAAAAACTACAGCCATTAACAAAGCAACCACTACTAGTACCGCCATTGCCCATCCATTTTTCAATATTGCATAGTATGACCAACACATCTCATCTATTCTTTTCAATGTTTAAGAACATCATTGTACCCATGATAGCAGTGCTACTGGGCTGTTGGCGCCTTTTTTGTAGTAACTTATTCCAGATTTATCACTCACATCCTTATACCTGCCATCCGCCGTCGGTTCCAACGCCAGAGATTTCTCACTTCCAACAATGATGTGGAGTCCTAATCAACAATAGTGGTGGGGGGGCTCACATGCACATGCCACGGGCTTAGAAAAGTCCGTTATAAACACCATTCCCATGTTCATCTACACAAAGTCTAAACAAGAGGAAAACTGTGCCGTTTGTTTGGATGAATTTGAAGACAATGATCGCATTCGCACCCTACCTCTTTGTTCCCACACTTTCCATCTCGTTTGCATTGACACATGGCTTAGTAAACAACCTAACTGTCCTATTTGTCGCTCATGTCTTCGCTGTGCTCAGTTTGATCAATCCCCGTTAAAACCTATCATGGCTAACAGAATCCGCCCCTCCTTCCATCATGACCATATGCCTTATCAAAACGATGATGAGAATCATGTTAACGGATATTACTTCCCACGCTTTTATTCATTTCGGTCTGAGTCAAGTTCGTCGTTGAAGAGTCCTCCCACACCATATCCCCATTATGGTCTTAGAGTCGGGACATCGGTTTCTGGTCAGGAACGTTGGTTCCCTAGAGAAGTCAAGGATGAAAGTCTCCTTATTTTCAGCCGATATGATTCTGGATCAGGAACATGATAGGATGAGAAAAGGGTTTATGAATTGAATTATGTTAGTAAAATACATGGGTTTAGGGTTTAGTTGAGTTATCAGTTAGTATTATATTTATGTAGAAAAGTAGTTTAGTTTCTTTTCTGATGATTTATTAGTTCAGTTTATTTTTCTTTGTTTTTCAATTATATGTTCAATTTAATGTTTAAATTAAATTGGAGTTTCCAATTCATTTAGACAGTTTTTGGTCAACTGTCTAAATAAATTGGTAAGGGTTGACTCACTAATGTTTAAGAACCCTTCTATATATATATATATATATCATCAACAACTTCTATCCAAAATAGTATTACCTGGTGTAGAGAGGGCATTGTTGGTGTCACTGTGATCAACAGCTTGAATTCCATGTATTATAGCAAGGAGTACTAAGAAAAAATAGAGGGTATGCATGATTGTGTTTGTGTTTAGAGCTCTAAGGTTAATTTCTGTTGGAGGATGAGTTTGTGGTTGATTAGTACACAACGAGTAGTGGTTTATATAGTAAATCGAGGAAGCAAGTGGTGGAAAATTGAATGATGTATAATCATGTCATTGTTTTGATTTTGTTTTAAATGCTTGTTTGTTAAGTAGCTACATATTGAATTTTCCAACTAATTGCTGTGTCGTATGGTCCTGACTAAAGACCAATTCAAATCTTCTAGTAAGAAATGTCAAGGGATGAGGACAACTTGGTCTACATGATTATATTTTTTGTTTTTGCCATGATCTTTATGATGTGAATGTGTTCCAGATCCTTATCTTATTCAATTGTGTGAGGGAGTGTAAAAGTGAACACGGTAATGTGTTTAAACTTTAGATCATCTCTTACCATTGAACATGCTTTGAGTTCTTAACCTTTAGTGGGTCAACCCTTACCAATTTATTTAGACAGTTGACCAAAAACTGTCTAAATAAATTGGAAACTCCGATTTGATTTAAACATTAAATTGAACATAAAGTTGAAAAACAAAGAAACATAAACTGAATTAATAAATCATCAGAAAAGAAACTAAACTACTTTTCTACCTAAATATAATAGTAACTGATAACTCAACTAAACCCTAAACCTGTGTAATTTACTGACATAATTCAATTCATAAACCCTTTTCTCATCCTATCATGTTCATGATCTAGAATCATATCGGCTGAAAATAAGGAGACCTTCATCCTTGACTTCTCTAGGGAACCAACGTTCCTGATCCAGAAACCGATGTCCTGCCTCTAAGACCTCAATGGGGATATGGTGTGGGATGTCTCTCCAACGACGGAACTCAGACCGAAATGAATAAGAGCGTGGGAAGTGATATCCTTTAACACGATTCTCATCATTGTTGTTGTAAGTCATATGGTCATGATGGAAGGAGGGGCGGATTCTATTAGCCATGTTAGGTTTTAAAGGGGATTGATCAAACTGAGCACAACAAAGACATGAGCGACAGTTAGGTTGTTTACTAAGCCATGCGTCAATGCAAACGAGATGGAAACTGTGGGAACAAAGAGGCAGGGTGCGAATGCGATCATTGTCTTCAAATTCATCCAAACAAACGGCACAATTTTCCTCTTGTTTAGACTTTGCGTAGATGAACATGGGAATGGTGTTTATAACGGACTTTTCTAAGCCCGTGGTATGTGCATGCAAGGTAGACAAACTCGCGATCCAACTCGTAGGATCGTCCGAGTTTGCGATCTCACCTCCCCTTGCCGTGCCGGAAAGTCGTCGGAATCGGAAATTGGTTGGCGCGGCTTAGATCGTCGTTGAAAAACGCATAATCGTTTGTATCGTACGATTCCGGCGATTCAGATTTGTTACCCAGAAATCCGGGTTCGCGGGTCGGTTCGCGACCCGGTTTGTGTTTTGCTAACCAAGATCCGGTCTTCTGGGTCGGGTTTATAACCCGGATTTATTCAAAACGTTTTTGCGAACAGAAAGGCAAAAAAAACGTGTTTCACTCTTCTAATTCTCTGAAACGGTTTCAAGTTCTCTCATTAAACCAATTGATTACTGAAAATCTTCCCAATACATCCACTATCAATAATTAGGGAAATTTTCCAATACAC
>Ga0315914_1005582_pt1 | contig 18255 bp, 16 predicted proteins | sample MpolenodulesMG_FD_203920 | JGI IMG/M metagenome (GOLD analysis project Ga0315914, IMG submission 203920) | Medicago polymorpha root nodule microbial communities from Los Angeles, California, United States - elongated nodules | ecosystem: Host-associated > Plants > Roots > Nodule | place: USA...
TTGCTAGAGGAACACACTCACTGCACCTCGAGAGAGGCTTTGATACGCTAAAGAGAAACTTGTCTTTAGAAAGTAGGTCGGATATAAAGTCATGGTTTAGGGTTTGTTTGTGAAGGATTCGTTATTATGATGAACCAATAATCCCAAGGCGCTTTTTATTATTATTTTTTTAAAACCTTTAAAACCCAATCTTTATAATCAAACTCTTTTCTAATCATCTCTTAAAAGTCAATCAAATTGAACAACTCCATGTTGGAACGATACTCTCTTTTTACTACTTCGGTAAAACCGTACACTTGCGGTTTGGCTCATCATCTATCTTCTATCAATCTATCTATCTATCCTAAACTTGACTCACTTTAATGTTAGGGTTGTGTCTATATGGCACCTTTAAAAAGCTTAGTGCATAATTTTTCATATCCACTCCCACTACTTATCTGCATCACTTATCCCACGATCAATTTCTCCTCATTCTACACATTTGATTGTTCTTCTCAATCTTTGAGTGTTTCCACCATGATGTTATTGATACTATCATATTCATCTGCACTAAGGTTTTTTTATTCAACATGTGAGAGTTAACTTAAAATCAGGTTTTGGAGAAAACGTGCCACGTTTGGAAGCAACATAACACGTTTGTTGAAGAAGTTTCTGAAGCAAGTCACTGGAAAAAAGGTGCCACGATGGAATCGTAACGTAATTTTAATGTAATTTTCTGAAGAACATTCGAGTTCACAGCTAGTTTGAGCATAATAAAGTGTGAAAAACAGGAAAAATTGAAGACTTGAAATGTGTCACGATTTGTCTAAAACATGACACGATTCCACAAGACAAAAAAATGCTCTCGACATTGGTAGAAACGTTTCACGATGGCAAAAATGTGACACGATTTTGGAAACCCTAACTCAGTTTGTTTGTTATACAAGGTAAAAACATGCCACGATTTACTTAAAACGTGACACGATTTGGGCAAACTTCTGAGCCTATTTAAGCTAAAGACTATTCTGAAAAGAAGGGTTATGAATTATGGAGAGAGAAAGTGCGATTTGCAGACCTAGAGACTAAAGAACGGGGTGATTTCCTCCATTCTTTACCAGTGTATGTATGTTTTAATTCTTTCATTGATTATTCTATTTGTAAACTCAATTATGAGTCGCTAAATCTCTTAGAGATTAGGTCTGAGATGATTCTTTGTAACCCTAATTGAAACATGTTGGATTGAAACTCTATTTATTGTGAATGACAATCTAGTTTTTATTCAATTCAATTGTTCTTAATGTTTTTTATATCCTGATCAAATATAAACATGATTTAGTGAGAATCAATGACTATTGAGCATAGCTTTCTACTTAAACCTAATTGAATTGTTAAAATAAACATAGTTAATCTAGGAATGGATAATCGTTTATTTGTGATATTAAGTTAGCGTTCTTAAAACCTTCAAAGATTATTAGACAACCTAAGGAATTAGGGGCTGTAACCTGAGAAGAGGGTCCTAACTCAAGGGATTGATTAGGGCTATTTTGTTAACCATCGTGAAACTAGAAAATCATTCATAAGAATAGGTGCAGGATACCAATTAGGGGAACTTAGATGATTCGAAAGATCTGATCTCATCTCTATGATATTTTCTTAATCAAATCTTTACTATTTGCTAGTTTATGCAATCAAACCAAATCTACTGCCTAGGGCAACCAAAATAACTTTTATGCATCCTATTTAATATCGCTATTGAATTATTGAGATTAACACAATCCTTTTGGGAACAAATTTATTTTATTACTTCGATAGTTTTTGGCACACTTGTTAAACGTCTATCAAGTTTTTGGCGTTGCTGCCAGGGACTATTGATTTATTTCAACAGGGCAATTGCATTATAATTTAGGATTTCTGCAATTTTTTCTGTTAAAAATTTCTTTTCATTGTTTCAGTGTTCACTATTTATTTTGTATCGTGCAGTGATACTAAGGTATTTTGTTATTTATGCGAGGTAGAGGACGTTCTGTTGATCTACTTTTCGATCCTGACATAGAGAGAACTGCAAGAGCAAATCAGAAAGTTATTCGATTATCAAATTATGTTCCACCTGGTCCAAGAACACGATACACAAGTCCATCTCCTCTGAACCTGAATCAATCTCTTCTCTTAAATCTAGTAACATGGGAGATAAACAACCGAGACCGAAGTTAAGGTTTAGCTAATAACCGTGGTCGTCTGACTCATTTTTTCAACCTGCAAATCCCGTTGCTTTTGATATCAAGGCATCCGTCCAAAATGGGATGAAGGATAGACAGTTTGATGAGCCCTCATGAACACTTGAGCCATTTTGCTGAAACATGTGAGTTTTGTGTACCCCAAGCCATTGTGACAGATGACCAAAAGAAACTTAGGTTGTTTGCCTTCACCTTAACCAGAAGAGCCAAAGATTGGTTGTTAACCTTACCGAGTAGAACCATTCAAACATGGGATGAGTTGGAACTAAAATTCTTAGAGAAATATTTTCCTATGTCCAAATATTGGGAGAAGAAACATGAGATCTCAAACTTTAGACAAGGGGAAAGTGAATCATTTTATGATGCCTGGGAGCGATTTAACTTGTTGCTTAAAAGGTGTCATGGCTATGAGTTCTCTGAAAACAATACCTCCAAATCTTCACCGAGGGATTAACACATAACAATATGATGTTTCTAGATGCTTCAGTGGGTGGTAGTATGAGAGTTAAAACTGACCATGAAGTCCAAACCTTAAAAGAAAATATGGCCCAAAATGATAACCGTGCTAATGCGGAGAAAAAGAAAAGGGGCGTTTTTGGGGTTAGTGACAATACCACTATCTTAGCTAACCAAGTAGTGATGAACAAACAGTTAGAAGCCTTAACTAAGAATGTATATGGGTTAACATTGGCCCAACAAAAGCAACAAGTGGCTGCAGTCAAGTGTGATTTCTGTGGTGAGGGACATGCCAATGGTGAGTGTGTACCAGAAGGAGTGAGTGAGCATGCCAATTACTTGGTAAATTATCAAACAGGAAACCCTTATTCTAACACTTACAACCCAGGTTGGGCAAATCATCCTAACCTAAAGTATACCAACAACAACACCTTGAACCATCTGCTACCTAACCCTCAACAACAATAGTAGCAGCAAAGAAAGCCTTCAGCTCTTGAAGAAGCAATGACTAATTTCATGAAGATGACTCAATCCAACTTTGAAGAGATTTATAAGAGTCAAGAAACTGAAAGGAAGAATAATGAGGCTTCAATAAAAATGTTTGAAACCCAAATTAGGCAGATAGCAAAGCAGCTGGCTGATCAGACTAAAGGAGGATTCACAGGTAACACTAATGAAAACCCTAAGAACGAGACTTGTAATGCTATTGAGTTGAGGAGCAAAAAGGTTTTAACATCTTTAGTTCCAAAAGCTACAAAGAAGGGTGATGAAGTAGTAGTAGAGGAAGTTAATAATGGTTTAGTTGAAAACAATGTTGAGGATGTAACGGAAAAAGAAATTGAGCATGGTGTAGTTGAAAAAGAGAGCGATCATGGTGTAGTTGAAAATGAATAGAAGGAAAAAATGATGAGGGAGAAAAAAGTGAGCCATTGATAGATGTTGATTCAATCTTGAGGAAGTCTAAGAGCCAATTGTTGAAAGATGGAGACAAACCATAAGTGATTCCATCATACGTGAAGCTGCCTTATCCTCATTTGTCTAAGAAGAAGAAGAAAGAGGAAGGGCAATTGAAGAAGTTGATGGAACTTTTCTCTCAGCTGCAAGTTAGCATTCCCTTTAGAGAATCTCTTGATCAAATGCCAGTTTATGCTAAATTCATGAAAGAGTTGTTGACCGGAAGAAGAAAACCAAATGATGACGAAAACATTGCTTTTTCAGAAAATTGTAGTGCAATCCTCCAAAGGAAACTCCCACCTAAGTTGAAAGATCCAAGAGCATTTGTTATTCCTTGTACCATTGGGAAAGTAGATGTTGGAAGAGCCTTATGTGATTTAGGGGCAAGTATCAATTTGATGCCTCTATCCATGATGAAGAAACTAGGGTGTGGGAAGCCTAAACCAACAAGAATCACCCTTACTTTAGTTGATCGGTCAATCTCTTATCCTTATGGTATGCTAGAAGATGTGTTAGTTCAAGTTAATGTATTAGTATTCCTTGCTGATTTTGTGATCTTGGATATGGCTGAAGGTGAAGATATGTCATTGCTTTTAGGAAGACCTTTTCTAGCAATGGGTCGTGCTTTGATTGATGTGGAGCTAGGAGAGCTGATTTTGAGGTTTCAAAATGAGCAGGTAGTGTTTAATATCGTTGAAGCAATGAAGCACCGAACTGAAAATTCTCAATGTTACCGGATAGATGTTGCTGATGAAATAGTTGAAGAAGATTCCCGTGAGCCTCAACCAACACAACCTATGGAAAGAACAATTGTTAATTTTATTGAGAGTTGTGACCTTGATGATGATTTAGAGGTGAAGGCATGTATCAAGCAACTTGAGGCAAGCAAGCAAGAGGTAGAACTGGTAAAAATTGAAGGCTTGCTTGGTGAAAAGACCATGGAGGCGCAACCTTTGAGTAAGGAGGGAGAGAAAAATCCAGAATTGAAAGAACTTCTTTCTCACTTGAAGTGTATTTTCCTTAGCAAGGATGCCTCCAAACCAGTAATCATCAGCATCACTTTGACACCTTTAGAAGAAAAGAAACTAATGAGGGTGTTAAGGGACAATCAAGGAGCCTTGGGGTGGACTATTTCTGATTAGAAGGGTATTAGTCCACCTTATTGCATGCACAAAATCATATGGAGGCTGAATACAAACTTGTGCTTCAACCACAAAGAATACTCAACCCAACAATGAAGGAAGTGGTCAAGAAAGAGGTTTTAAAGTTACTAGATGCATGTATGATTTACCCTATCTCTGATAGCTCTTGGGTGATTCATGTTCATGTGGTACCAAAGAAAGGTGGAATGACAATGGTGGCTAATGAAAAAAATGAATTGATACCCACCCGTACCATCACCGGTTGGAGAATGTGTATAGACTACTGGAGGTTGAACCAAGCAACAAGGAAGGATCACTTCCCGTTACCATTCATGGATCAAATGATTGAGAGTCTAGCTGACCAAGCCTCTTTTTTTTGGATGGGTATTCGGGGTATAATCAGATAGCGGTATCTATGGAGGATTAAGATAAGACTGCCTTCACTTGTCCATATATATGTTATTATTGTTTATAGGAGAATGCCCTTTGGGCTGCGTAATGCGTCGGCGACCTTTCAAAGGTGTATGCTCTTCATCTTCTCTTATATGATAGAGAAGAACATTGAGGTATTTTTGGACGACTTCTCTGTGTTTGGTAAGTCTTTTGATCAATGCTTGTTTCATCTAGAATATGTTCTTAAAAGGTGAACTGAAACTAACCTTATTCTTAATTAGGAAAAATGTCATTTTATGGTAACTGAAGGTATAGTTTTAGGGCACAAAATAAGTGGGAAAGCATACAAGTGGATCAAGCAAAAATAGAGGTTGTAGAGAAACTTCCCCTTCCTGTTAATGTTAAAGGAGTGAGGAGTTTTTTGGGGCATGTTGGTTTCTACCGGCGTTTTATAAAAGATTTTTCAAAAATAGCAAAGTCCCTTTGTAACCTCTTAGTCAAGGAAAATGAGTTTAATTTCGATTATGAATGTTTAGATACTTTTTCTTTAATTAAAACAAAGTTGGTAACTGAATCAATAATCATTGCACCCAATTGGGATTTACCTTTTGAACTTATGTGTGATGCAAGTGATTATGTTGTTGGTGCAGTCCTAGGCCAACGAAAGAACAAATATTTCCATGCAATTTACTATGAAAAATTTCGTTTATAGTATCTCTTGACAAAAGGGGATTCAAAACCTCGACTGTTGAGGTGGATCCTCTTGTTGCAAGAGTTTGATTTTGAGATTCGTGACAAGAAGGGAGTTGAGAATGTGGTGGCTGATCACCTCTCAAGACTGGAGAATAGTGAGGTGACCAAGAAAGAGAAGTCCATCATGGCCGAGTTTCCAGATGAAAAGTTGTTTGCAGTTGGAGAAAGGTAGTGGTTTGCCGACATTGCAAACTTTAAGGCCGGTAATATAATCCCGGATGACTTAGAGTATCATCAGAAGAGAAAGTTCTTCAAGGATGCAAACCACTATCTGTGGGATGATCCTTATCTGTTTAAGGTAAGCACTGACGGTTTGATTAGACGTTGTGTTGCAGGTGAAGAAGCTAATAGCATAATGTGGCACTACCATAGCTCAGCTTATGGGGCCCACCACAGTGGAGAAAGAACCGCTGCAAAATTTTTGCAAAGTGGCTTCTGGTGTCCCACCCTTTTCAAGAATCGCCAGGAGTTTGTAAAACGGTGTAATAAATGCCAAAGGACAGGTAACATTTCTAAGAGGAGTGAGATGCCCCTACCTGGAATCATGGAAGTTGTGTGTGTTGACTCTTTATTTCCTTCCTCTTACTCTTTATTTTCTCCATATACTTATGTGTGTTGACTATGTCACGAAATGGGTTGAAGCGATACCTTATGTTGCTAATGATGTTAAAACTGTTGTTACCTTCTTACAGAAGAATATATTCACTAGGTTTGGAACCCCTAGAGTCTTGATCAGTGATGGGGGGAAGCACTTCTGCAATAAATTTCTTGAAAATGTGCATAAAAAGTATAACATCAAGCATAAAGTTGCAACTCCCTATCACCCTCAAACTAGTGGTCAAGTAGAGGTTTTAAACCGTTAGTTGAAACAAATCTTAGAAAAGACAAATGCGTCAAATAGGAAGGACTGGTCTAAGAAGTTAGATGACGCACTATCAGTTAGTCTATGGGAAGGCATGTCATCTTCCAGTTGAGCTAGAACACAAAGCATATTGGGCTAGTAAGGCCTTAAATTTTGATCAAGTAGCTGCTGGTAAGAAAAGGCTTTTGAAACTGAATGAACTTGAGGAGATGAGGCTGAGAGTGTATGAAAATGCGCTCATCTATAAGGCCACGACTAAAACGTAGTATCTAGAGATGTTAAATCTGGGCAACTAGTTTTGTTGTATAATTCCAGGTTGAAGTTGTTTCCTGGAAAGCTCAAGTCAATGTGGTCTGGACCGATCTTGGTCAAAAGTGTGTCACCTCATGGAACTGTTGAGTTAATGACACCAGAAGGTGACATAAGTTTCAAAATGAATGGGCAAAGAGTTAAGTCATATTTGGGTGGCGACCTACCAAAAGAAAGGGTAGAACTTATTCTGACGGGCCTCTGAGGGTCATTGGCAGTCAAGCTAGTGACGGTAAAGAAGCGCTAGGTGGGAGGCAACCCACCATGTTGATTAGTCAGGTAGTATGTAATTTTTATAGCTTTCAAAAACTAAAAAACAAAAAAAAACCAAAAAAAAAATTAGATGAAACAGGCAGGGGAAGAAAAAAAATTATGTCCAAAACTGGGCAAAATCGTGACACGTTTTGGGTAAAAAGTGACACGATTTGGCCCCTCATCTGAAGCTCTCAAAAAAAATTCTAAGTCCAAAATTTTATCCTCTCGAAATATCCAAAAACTTGACACAATGGCCAAATCATGACACGTATTTTGGGCAACAATTTTTTTGAAAATGGCAACTTTGAAGAATCTTGACACGTCTTTACCCAAACGTGACACGATTTTTGGTGGTTTTCAAAATTCTGACCGTTACAAACCAAATTGTGTCACGTTTTTGGACAAACGTGTCACGATTTCCTCAACCTATAAATATACTCTTCATTTTTCACTTATTCATAACTTCCAAAAGTAGCCAAACTCTGCCAAAATTTCCCCCGAACCTTAACCTACGAAAATCCAACCTATTTTCACCATTTTTCTTCATCTTTTTATCTTACAATCAACAACTCAACATACTAAACCATCCCCAACATTCACAAACAAATTTCTACCCACCATAACCAACCTTCATCATCAACCCAAATCAAAACCCTAACTTTTTCTTTGACCTTTCCTTCAACCAACACAATGGTGAACACTCACAAAAAACAACCCGCAAAGAAAGCCAAAACCACCACCTCTAATGCCCGTAAACCACCGGCCAAACCACAAACCATGCCTGAACCACCACCGCCACTTTCAGCCAGATTTCTAAATACACAGGCCCGTGACCGTTTCAAAGAGATCAAGACTTATAGGGTCATTCAAGAGAGGGCCTTCAACCTCCCTAAACTCATAGGAAATCCCAAGATTAACCAAATCATCCAATTAAGGGGTTGGGAAACTCTAAATGATATGATCATCGAGCAAGCAAACAAGACGGTGACGTTGGAGTTTTATGCAAATGCTCAGTTCTCGGGAAAGATGTATGAATCCTATATGAGGGGGAAGACAATTGACTACAACCCGACAAGGATTAATTAGTTGCTAGAGTTGCACCCTCCAGAGCAGTGTGATGTTAAGAGGCGGAGGGATGAGGATGAAAGTTGGAATGACGAGCAGTAGGAAGAGTTGATTTTACAGCTTTGTGTTGAGGGAGCCAAGTGGCAAGGAAGGAGGATGTTGTTGAAGTCTGATTTCAATCTGGCACCTAAGGCATGGGCCTTTTTTGTGGTGCAAACCTTGGAGGGGACTTCTTGTTCAGCTGAGATACCTTTGAAGTGAGTCCACACGATCGCGGCTATTCTTGATGGGGCGCCTATAAATGTTGGCGAGTTGATCTCCATCAACATGTATAAGATAGCAAGCAAGAGTCACAAGCCAGAGCCTCAACCACAGCCGCCTTAGGGTCACGTGTTCCAAGGAGCATGTAGCAGCCAGCAGGGCACTTATGCACCCATTCACCCTATGATGCTGGACTATATGTTCAGACATTCAAACTGGATGAATGAGGTATTTGATCAAGAGTATTGGAATCGTCCTAGGTTTGGTCTGGAGTTCTCTGAGGCAGTGTACCTTAACAGGAGAAAGATAACGGGGTCATTTGAGCGCATTGATGGGTCATAAGAGACTATGGATCATTACTTTGACGTGACCAGAGAGAGAGCTTCTGATAGAGAGCAGGAGATCAGAGAGGATTTCAGGGCAAGTGGAGCGCAGTCGAGGTCCTACTTTAGGGAGGACTCTTATATGGATGAAGAAAATCCTAGCACTTGGATCCCCTGCGACCAAATGGAAGATTGAGTGGACTACTGATGGTCCAGCTCATTTTTATGTTTTCTTCTTATTTTTTTTCGGCCCTTATCTTTTGTATTTTTATTTTTTCATTTGAACAGTTTATCGAAGTTTTTTGTGGTTAACTTAGTTGTATCCCCCAATTGATGTAATTGAGCTTGAACTTGTTTATTATTGATGAATTTGCTTGTTTATTGACCTTTTCCAGTTTAGTAACAATTGTTTACTCAAGTGGTATTCCAAAAAGTTCATATGGAGGTAGTGACTTGGGTCTCAAAGGCGAAGTGTACGACAGTTAAAGATAGGTAGTCACAACTCTCATAAATCTAAAACTGTAAGGTTCATAGCCAAACTTTCTTTTTAAATTTACTTATATAGAGTGTTTCATCCATCTACATTTCTAGAACTTGCATTGTTTCTTTATTGTTGATTGATCTTTATCATATACACAATAAGGGAAAAGTGCTTGGTCCCGTGAGCCTTTTGAAGCCTACCCTGATTTTAATTTATATTTATCCTTTTTGAAAGCCAAATTGAGCCGGTAGGTTTAGATCTTTTTGTTCAGTGACAAACTACATTACACGCCTAGAGACTTTTAGGATGTAACCCAAAATGTTATATTTGAGTTAGACATTGTAGAATGTTGTTAAACAATAAGTTTGGGGTTGCTATTGGAATTTGCAGCCAACTAAGTTTGGGGTGGGGGTACTAGAGAACAAAGAACACTATCATATGAAAACAATACACTAAAAATGGTGTATAAAAAAAAGAAGAGAAAATAGAATGAAAAAGGGATGAACAATGAAAAATCTAAGTATCTTTAAACTCGATTGTCCCAACAAGTTACCAATATTCTCTAGTACCTTTACGATTGTTGTTTCAAATGTTTAATGAGGGATTGAATCCATGATTTAATTTCCGTAGGAGTGCCAAACTCAAAATTTTGTGTAGCCTACTTATCCAAATATTATCCCACCTTTACCTAAGCCCTGTTATAACCCTTAAAGACCTCAAAGTGTGTAATGACATTTGATTTTGATTGATGTTTAGAAACTTTTCAAGCGTATGGTAATATGTAGACTTGTATGTCGACTGTGTGTGAACCCTTATTCAGACTGTTGAGTGCAGTTGTGTATGGTGGATGCAAGCAAGTTAAACTTGCTCAGTTTTAGCTAGTAGGGAGATGAACTTTTGGGTACTATCGCTTGATCAGGTAATTATTATTTTACTGTCGATTGTCAATTTTGCAAGTAAATTCCTTGAGGACAAGAAATGGTTCAAGTTTGGGGTTCTGATGACATCTCGTTATTACGTAATTTTAATGTAATATTCTGAAGTACATTGGAGTTCACAGCTAGTTTGAGCATGATAAAGTGTGAAAAACAGGAAAAATTGAAGACCTGAAGCAAGAGCAAAAACGTATCACAATTTGTATAAAATGTGACACGATTCGACAAGACAAAAAGATGCTCTCAACATTGGTAGAAACGTGTCAGGATGGCAAAAACGTGACACAATTCTGGAAACCCTAATTCAGTTTGTTTGTTACACAAGGTAAAAACGTGCCATGATTTACTTAAAACGTGACACAATTTGGGCGAACTTCTGAGCCTATTTAAGCTAAAGACTATTCTGAAAAGAATAGTTACGAATTCTAGAGAGAGAAAGTGCGATTTGCAGACCTAGAGACTGAAGAACGGGGCGATTTCCTCCATTCTTTACCAGTATATGTATGTTTTAATTCTTTCATTGATTATAATATTTGTAAACTTAATTATGAGTAGCTAAATCTCTTAGAGATTAGGTCAGAGATGATTCTTTGTAACCCTAATTGAAACATATTGCTGTGAAACTCTATTTATTGTGAATGACAATCTAGTTTTTATTCAATTCAATTGTTCTTAATACTTCTTATATCCTGATTAAATATCAACATGATTTAGTGGGAATGAATAACTACTGACCATAGCTTTCTACTTAGACCTAATTGAATTGTTCAAATAAACATGGTTAGTCTAGGAATGGATAATCGTATATTTGTGATATTAAGTTAACGTTCCTAAAACCTTCAATGATTGTTAAACCACCTAAGGAATTAGGGGTTGTAATTTGAGAAGAGGGTCCTAACTCAAGGGATTGATTAGGGCTATTTTGTTAACCGTCGTGAAACTAGAAAATCATTCATAAGAATAGGTGCAGTATATCAATTAGGGGAACTTAGATGATTCGAAGGACCTGATCTTATCTCTCTCATATTTTCTTAATCAAATCTGTACTTTTTGATAGTTTATGCAATCAAACCAAATCTACTGCCTAGGGCAACCAAAATAACTTTTATACATCCTATTTAATAACGCTATTGAATTATTGAGATTAACACAATCCTTGTGGGAATGAAATTATTTTATTACTTCGATAGGTTTTGGTACACTTGCCAAACGTCTATCACTCATCATTATAGTGGAACGTCAAGTATTGGACCGATCTAGGTAAACAAATTTTGTGTGTTCTCTCTTTCTTTCTCTCCCTGTTTTCTACTTTTGCTTGTGTTTATAACTGCCACCCACTTGTTTTGGTTGCTTGATTATTACTTGCTCCACACATCAAGTATTTTATTGGTGTGATTTTCAACGAATTCACAACACTTCATTTGTACTCAAACTATTGTATATTTTTTATTTTTTCAGGTTGAAAGAAATAATTTTTCACTACATATATGATGCTAATATATAAAAGGTGTTCCTAATTCCTCTTATCACACCATTATTAATTCAGAACTAATTTTTTGACTTAAGTTACAAAAACTAGGTAAAACTAATTTTTTGACTTAAGTTACAAAAGCTAGGTTTGGCCAAAAAATGATTTTCCTACTTATCGAAGTTAAATTTTAAATGTTTTAATGTTAAATTTGGTTATTGATTGAAGAAATGCATCTAAGATTTGTCATCTTCAAGTACTTTTTGTATGATTCTTATCTTAACTACCTATGGTATTCTCAAATTCATAGATTTCTTAAAGTTCTTTATAACCACAAAAAATACATTTTAATTGATGTTGGTCCTCTGCAACTTTTCACAGAAGTGGGTAGAGTTTCTTGTTAAGACGATGGATTTGAACTTTTCTTAATAATTTTCCTACTTAAAAAAAAAAGTTAGCTTCAATGTTTAAACCCGAATGTTTTTGTAAATGAATTTCTTTAAAAAATATCCAAATTTTGAGTTTATTAGTAAATGATTTTCTTCAACTTATTTTTGGTTAAAATTTATAATATTTGATTATCTTCATGCAAATTTGATTGAAAAAATGCATACGTACTTATTTGGTTTTCCAAACTTCTTTATCATTCAAAATGTATTTCTACACTAAAATATATGATTTTGCTTTTGAGGGGAAAATCATATGATTTATAAGTAGTTCCAACTTCCAACTATGAATGATATAAATGTATCCATTAAATTTTTGTGTTGAAAATTAATTATTTTATTTATTTATTTTATTTTGTCTCATAACTTCTCATTCATGCATATTTGTTCATATTGTATTATAAAGACTTAGTAATAGATTTGATGAAGAAACCAAACTTACATTGTATATTTTATTTTATATTTGTGTTGTTATCAAAAAAATTGTTTGTTGTATGGCTCCTACAAGCAACGACTCCCAGGGCAACAACACGAATAGCAGCAACAACACTAATTCGGACCCAAGCAATAACACCGACACTACTACAGTGGCACAAAAGAAAATAGAGTGTGATGAATGTGGGGATTCATTTGAAAATGAGGATGGTCTAAAGGACCATATGAAGGATACACATGGTGCGAAAATCGAGTGTGAGAAGTGTCACCGTCTCTTTGAAACAAGAGAGAAAAGGAATAAGCACCGGAACATGAACATTTGCCGTAAAAAAAAAATATATGTTTACTTCTTTTTTTTTTTATAGGGAATGTGCAAATTGTTATTGCCAAAATGCCAACCTTGAAGGTAAGCAACAACCTCAAAATCCAACACACCAAAAACATACTAATGCCAACCAAAACATGAGTTTATGAGTAATGAGTAATGAGATGCCGCCTATGCATCATTTCTCTTTGTCCACGGTTATCAGAGAGAAATGAAAAACATATATGATGCAACTTTATATCCAAAATTTTAGGATAGAGTTGTTGCAAATCTAATAAGGGATTAGTGGAGGAAAAAATTAGGTCAACTTGCTGCAGACTTAACAAAATTAATAAATAAGGATAAGGATGTATTGAATATTGTAAAAATCTTTTCAATTTTTTTTAACAAAACATAAATTAAATATGAATTTTAGGAGAGATTCTTATAGTATTATAATTTTTCTACAAAAATTTATTCAAAAATATGAATTCTACATACATGTTTACTTTAAATGACGGATCAAAAGTGAAGATGTTTGGGGACTAAAAGTTGAAGAATTTTTTTAGAGGAACTAAAATAAAAAATTAACATATTTATGGAGATAAAAAAATATATTTAACCCTAAAATTTAAATAGATCAATTATCTTTATTTTCGTTGTCATATTCATCTCTTTCGTTTGTGAAAAGAAATCAGGTTATTAATAAAACTTATGACCGACCCATATCTTTTTGGATATAGGGTTGGAAAATTGGTCATCTCACACACAAAATTGTTCATAGGCATTGGGAAAAGACCATTATACCTCCAACGGCAATTAATTGGCGTCGCTATAAAACAGAAGTTAAGTGCTAGCAGAAATTAACTATCATTGTGTTCTTGATTGCAGACAAACATCATTTATTATGTCAAACCAGAACATAAATTGGCATTTCTTAGCACCCGTAACGCATAACCACAATTCCAGAAGTTGTACAACCAATTCACCAATAATACTTGAACAAAACCAACACTATTACATAATCAATCATAATTCAATAACATTACACGAATTCGGCATTACATTAACAATAGACGGATGATTTAAATTCAACAAAAGTTCAACATTAGGAGTTTTTGACAACATATTACACAACCATACATAAAAATAAAAATAAAATCCACAAATTGACACCAAATCTCTACCGACAATTTGGACAGTCGCAGTTGGAACGAACACAAAGATATAATTTAGGCTTATATATGTGATTAGTCCTTGCAGTTTGACTAATTAAAAAACAATTATTTTTTTTGAATTCATTTAATTTTAAAATTTTGTCTTGTAGTGTGCCACGTGGCGTGAAATAGTTGGGCCACGTGGCACTCCGTTAGTTTTTAGTTTTTTTTAACAGTCAACTAACAGAGGGACCAATACCAAATTTTTTACAAAGTGCAAGGACCTAAACTAAACAAAAAAAAGTGCAGGGACCAATGACAAAAAATGATCAAACTACAAGGACTAATCACATATATAAGCCTATAATTTATTATTTTCAACCATTGACCTAAACATGGATGCTACATCGCCATCATGATGAATAACCAGAGGATAATAAACGGTTTTCTGTAGGTCTTCATATTTATCTGCCCCAGATCTACATGGTACATGTACAAATACATGAGATGTAGTATGATTTTCACCAAGATGGACAAATTATTTGTTAGTAGTGTCTTCAACTAATCCAACTTGTCGGTGGGGGTTAAAAAAACATCAACCGTCCTCTTGAAAGCGGAGTATCGGACATGAGTTTTAAATTTTCCATCTTCAGACATAATTCACTTAACAGAAGTAGGTGGAATATCAAATATCAGAATGAAACGAAATGAAAGGTAAAGTAAATTGTTGATCAAACAAAGACATATGTTTATATAAAACATAAGGTACAATATTAATGAGTGAATATGCAACTACCCTCCGAAATTGTATGTTTCGTCAAATACCCGCTAACTTTAACAAAACTTTAAAAAAGAATCCGAAATTGCATAACATTAATCAATTTTGTCCCTCCATCCATTTCTGTCGTTTGAATGTGTGACATGTAATGTTAACTTGCCAAATGACACCTCCACGTGGGACAAATATTATGACACGTCATACATGGTTTTTTTGCCTAGTTTTGTTTTGTTTTTTTAAAGTTTTTTTCAGCAACAGTAACTTCTTTTCCTTCTATATAACCCTAACTTCATCTTCTTCCTCATCCTTCTCCATCTAAATTCAATTCCTTCTAAATCGTTTAAAAATGATAGATGGTGGATTTGAATATACAAATCAAAGAAAAATGAAAGAAACAAAAAGTTATCATTCCATGGATGAAAGCATGAACATTATTACCATTAAATGCCATTGTGAACAAGTTTTTGTTGTGAGAGTTGTTGGAAATATTAAGAATAAAACATAATTTGGATATTTATGAAACAATAGAAGAGAGTTATTGTGATGTGGCAAAAACCATTGTCGTGAAAGCAAATTTCTAATGGACCTCAAGTACAATCAATATTTGAAAGTCAAGGTTTACACAGTGAAGGTGAGAAAAAACACAAGAAGGGGGAGGTTGAATTGTGTTTTCAAAAACATCTCCTTCTTACGTTATAAAAACTGTTTCCAGGATCAGAGTCTGATAGAGTTCAGAGTCTGACTTGAGTTCAGAGTCTTAATGCAGCGGATAGAGAGTAAGAGAGCAGAGAAAGAAAGAACATAAGCAATTATACAGGTTCCTTCCACAAACCAGAAGTAGTCATGTCCCCCTTGCACTTCCAAGGAGAGTTTCACTAAAATGTAATATCAAATTACATGTTGCTCAAACACAAAGTAAGAGACTTCTTAATATTCAAGGACAACTCCAAGAGACTTCCTTTGCTAAATCACAACTGAAAGAGACTTCTATGCTCAATCACAAAAGAAAGAGACTTCTCTAAAAAATTACAAAGAATTGAAAAGGGTTTTGAATACTTGATATACAATCAGAGGTATTCACAAAACAATGCAAACAGAACAGACTCTATTTTTCTAGACACTTAAGAATTCTAAGATATGAACTTTCGTAAGAATTCTCTAAGTTGTTGATGTGAATAAAATTTTGCAGCGTTTTGGCTCAGATAATATGTGTTGGTCTTGTATATTTTGTTCTTCAAGTCATCCCTATTTATAAAGGATTTGAGAGTTGTTGAGAACTAGCCTGTACATCAACTTGTCTTGACTGAAGCTTTGATTCTTCACCATTGATCTTTTGCCTGATTTGATAATTGTGCTATGAAGAATCAATTTCAAATCCATTCCAATAGACAAGGAACAATGTATGCAAACATTACTGTTATTCTTGTCTTGATGTAGAGACAAGATGCAGAGATGGTGGTTGCAGAGGCAGGCGCAAAGTTAGTGGTTGTACACTTCGTACACTGTACTTTGTCAACGCTCTTAAGCTTCTAGTGAAGTAGCTTCTGATGACCTTGCTTCGGATGACATGGCTTCAGAAGCGCTTTTCTTCAGGAGCATTTTCTTCAGATGCTTTAAGCTTCAATATAAATTCCTCTGCTCTTTGACTTGTTCAACCAGAACCTCTATGAATAAGACTTTGATTATGATCCTGTACACTTGAACAAATGTTTAGCATATCCAATTGTCAATTTTTAATACCTTGTTATCATCAAAACTTAAAAGGTGATTTTGTGAAACACCCTTTGTTCCAACAATCTCCCCCTTTTTGATGATGACAAACACAAGTATTTAAAAAGCTGACTTTGGGGTTCTGAGGTTTGTATGCTCAGAGTCTGATAGTCTTTAAGGTGAGGTTTGTAAGCTCCCCCTAAGTCCTATCTAGGTTAATTAAATTCATTTTAAGCATAAAAAATAATAATTCGCAGTACTCGCACATGATCTAAAAGACTTGAGATAGAAAAAAAATTTCTCCTAAATAAATTGCTATTGAATTTTATTTTTGCTTGGGCTCAGAGTCTTATCAAATACTTCTATTACTCCCCCTTTTGTTATTAACAAAAAAACTAAAGAGAAGTAAAGAAAAACATGTGAACAACACAAAAATTGACTCAAAAAAAATATATATATATATATATAAAGATATACACAAGATCAAGGTTTCAGAATCAAAACAATTAAACTAAGCAAAAAAAAAAAGTGTGCATCTAAGGGTTGGGTTGTTGTTGTTGTTGTTGTTGTTGGATCAATGCCATAATTCGTGTAATATCCTCAAATTGCTTCTTCAGGAGCTCAGCTTGTTGCTTAACAGTCTCCTCAAGAGCTAACTGCCTCTGAAGGAGAGAATCTTCTCTAGCCTTGGATTCTTCCTTCTGTTTCAACACTTTCTGTTTAAGCATCTTGAACACCTTAGCGTCTCTAGATACATAATCTAATTCTGAGTAGAATGGAGCATTGGCTAAATACAGAAGTGGAACTTTAGCTTGCTCAGCTAAGTGCAAAATCCTCAAGTGACGTCTCAGTGCAGCAGCTTGGATTCGACAACATTTCTGGCTTACAACATTTATCAGTTCAGAAGCTTTGCTCTTCAGAGTTGACCATTGATCTTCATAGTCAACAGATAGAGTAGGAACTCTTCTTAGTTGCACTAGATCTTGCATTTCCTTACTGATTTTTAACAATTCAGCCTCAATGTATTCCGATTCCAGAATATTTATGGGTGGTTGTTCAAGGATCTGGATATGTCATGGAGATAAAGGTTGGTCAGAAGCACTAAGAGTTAGGTTTTGTACTGGTTCAGAATCTGGGACATACACAAAAGGTTCAGACTCTGTCACTGGGACAGACTCTTCAATAACTGTCTCATTTACAGATTCTGGAATGGTCTTATCTTGAGCTTGAGCTTGAGTTTGAGTTTGAGTTTGGATTGATGTTGGTTCAGGATCATTTTGTTGAGTAGGTTTTGGTAATTGTTGGTTAACTAAATCAATCTTTTCAGGGGCTGATTTAGTGGCTTTTTGTGGAGTTTCAATTAATTCACCACCTAAATGTTTCTCTAAAGAGAACAAGTTTGAAGGTGAATCAAAATTGGGTAGGTCAGAAGTGTTGGAACAAGGGTGTTTCACAAGTCACCTATTGAGTTTTGACAATAACAAGGTATTAAAAATAATCAATTGGATATGCTAAACAATTTGTTCAAGTGTGCAGGATCCATATTCAGAGTACT
>Ga0315914_1005585_pt1 | contig 18250 bp, 8 predicted proteins | sample MpolenodulesMG_FD_203920 | JGI IMG/M metagenome (GOLD analysis project Ga0315914, IMG submission 203920) | Medicago polymorpha root nodule microbial communities from Los Angeles, California, United States - elongated nodules | ecosystem: Host-associated > Plants > Roots > Nodule | place: USA...
TAATTATAGCTAAATACAAAATATTACTTTTGGAAGCATTCTATTTGTATTTCCTCATAAATTCCTCATATGTAAATTGGTCTAGATATTTATATAATCACTTTGGTGATTTGGATTTCAGTTGTTATAACATAGTGTTGTTTTGTTTTTGAGTGAGTGCTTATAAGGTAGAAGGAAACTTATGGACATACTGATACAAGCCTAATAAGGCTGTCGAGGTCAACTTTTAATAATCAATCTTGTATTTTGCAATTTGAGAAAATGCAGCTTAGCATTTGTGTTCTTTGTGTTTTTAAATTTAATATGATATTCTAATATATGTTATTTTAACAGTTTTTCAGATATTTGGAGACAAACCCGTTATGAAGTTACAAATGTTCAAGAACACTGTTCAAGTTTGATTCTTGAGAGAATGTAATTTGATTATGTGAAACAATGATGGTTAAGGTTTAGTTTGTCTAGTTTTATAGTATTAATTAATGAATGATTTTGTAACTCTGAATTTGTTCATAATTTAATATGAAGTTTGGTTCAATGATATTTTATAGAAGTGATTGTGTGTGAAATTTTAGATTAATTTATGAAATTCTGTTTTATAATCATATATAAAACTGAAGAAACTAAAATAAAAAGGAAAAAAAAGTGATTTTTTTTTATCTTTTCTGAACCTTTTTAAGTCGGGTGATCCCATTTAATTGAAAGATTTTAAATGGGGTGACCCGATTTAAAAAGTGTATTTTAAATCGGATGAACCATAAGACTTAAAATCAAAAAAGTTATTAAATCGGCCACCTATAAGTCGGATGTACAACCGATTTAAAAAGTCATTTTCACCCCATTTAAAAAGTGATTTCTGCACTAGTGAGGACTACACAATGCAAAAGAATTGAAGGTTTTGAGATTCAAGGATCTAGGGATTTAGAATTTTGGGAATTACAGTGCTCTAGTTCAAGTAGAAAAGGTATAGGATTTTGGTAACAAGGTTGGTAGTTGATCGAATTAATTCAAACATAATCTCTATAACACTCTACACATCACAATAGTAGTGTAAGAAAGAAATCTTGTGAATTTTTCATCGGGACTAGATTAACCCCCCTACAAAGGTGATGGTGGATGAACTAGTATAAATCTTTGTTTAGATCTCTTATCCCTTACTGTCTTTACATTTTATTTTTTGTAAATAAATTGAAAGATATTGAATATGCATGTACTAGATTTTAGCACTTGTTTTTTTTTGAAGAAATCAAAATGGAATATATATTAACAACGGGATGGACCAATCCTCAGCACAAGGTGTACTAGAGGCGCCAACCCGGCAGAACACAGTGTCAACAATGTAGCATAGAGTATAAATACAAAAAGGTCAATCGATACCCAGACAGTAAAAAGGGTTCGACCACCAGGTTTGTGTACCGTGCACAAAAGTGGTATTATTGGCCTTAAGCCACCACAAGGAGTGATATTTTGCTTTATCTAGTAACTGGTCTATGGATGTTTCAGTGTTATTGAACAATCTGCTGTTTCGTTCATTCCACACCAGCCAAATGCACAAAAGCCATAATAATGGAAGGAAAGAACGACGAGCCTTTGTGTAACCTGAGTAGTGTATAAATTGTTGAATATGATCAGTGACATTATCTGTATCAGCACCACTTACGCCAATCCACGATCGAATATGCTGCCAGATGGCACCAAAAACGTGACAATGAAGGAACAGATGGGATGTAGTCTCCTCTTTTCCGCACCCCGACACGCAACTCGTGTCTGTGACCTGAGTGATACCACGCCGTTGAAGATTGATTTTAGTTGGTAACCGATCCTGCAAAAGCCGCCACGCAACAATGGATACTTTTTGAGGGACCTGCTTATGCCAGGCAAGATTTGATGTCGCATCCGGAGGGGGGGCAGCCATGTGTGTCAGCGCATGATACGCATCTCGAACCTTGTAACCTTCATCTTTATCAAGCTCCCATTGCCACCTGTCAGAAACATTTTGCTGCAAGACAACATTAGTCAATAAAGTCCTACACTCCTCTACTAGCTCCTCCTCCCACACCCACAACCGTCTCCTCCAATTCCACTCCTCCCCACCGTCCTCCCCATCCCGATCATGCATCTCCGCGACCGTGCTTAGCTTATTTGTTGTAATATCAAATAAGCGAGCAAACCTCCTACACAAGGGAACCTCACCTACCCATCTATCCAACCAGAAGTAAGTATTTTTCCCATCCCCTAGGACTTTCGATACCCTCTCGGCAAACCAGCCCCCCTCATTCTCACCCACTCCATCCTTAATCTTCGAAAACACATTTAGCACTTGTTATTTTAATTGATCTTGAACAAATCATTTTTAATAAACATTATTGATTTAAATGTTTGATCAGTCGTGTAATAAATTACAAACATTTAGCAAGCAATTTTCAACATTGGATTCAATTGGTTTTAGTAGTGTTTATAGTAATAAGGTCTAGGTTTGAATTGGTGATTGTTAAGTTTTGTGCAAATTAGGAATATTAATCAAACTGTTATACTTTTAAATTGTATTGGACCTTTTTTATTTCCGCTTCTGTTCATTTTCTTTTTAGATTATCTAGGACTACAGCACCTTCAACTCTTTTAAAATTTCTAAAGCGACCATTTTTAACCGCTTTACAGGCTTTCATACTAATAGATAGATATGATATGGTCGCTCATATTCGTTTCAATAGTCATAATTTTCGCTTATGAACATTGGAGCTCTAATATACACTCCTTTGGATCTTTACTAGTCATACTTACTTTTGGATGGTTAAGATTTGATAAAAAAAAAAAAAAAACCAATATTTGATACCACTTGTTAGTCAATATTACCAAGAAAATGGATCTAGAAGGAAGGGTTAAATAGATCAACCTGAGTTCGCTTTGCGAAAATGATGATTATAAAAATAAATTAGTGAATTGATCGTATTGGAATTATGGATGAGTAAGTAGCTAAAATTTGAATTCACAAAATGAAAGTCGAAATCAAATTAAATAGGAATGTTAGTTAATTCTCCTTTTAAATTTTGGATGAGATATTCTGATTTGAACAAGAAAATTATATACTTCCTCCGGTCCTATTTATAAGAAAAATTTGACTTTTTAGATTCATTGAGTAATTGATGTATCTTATCTAGAATATAGACCAAGTACATCATTTATACAATGAATCAAAAAAAATAAAAAGTTTCTTATAAATAGGACCGGAGGGAGTATGCAACATCCTTATATATTAACTTGGCATTTATGATTATTATGCAATTTCACATTGTAAAATGGATAAGACAATGTGAGACACATTGGAAATTTTGCATGAGGCAACAAAAGATGTGAAACAATATAAGATTAATAATCCTAGACAAAAGTATGAATTCTTCCACATTAATCAAGGGGAAACCATTGCTTCTATGTAGATGAGGTTCACTCATATCTTAAATAAGTTGAACAACCTTGATAAAACTGTTACAAACAAATATTGATCTAACAAAATATGGTACTGCACGTTTCTATCTTCTTTTCTTGGTCAGTCTGACCATACAAGTTTTGAACAACCTCTTCAAACGTTAAACAATACCACACTACACCTTTAACAACCTAAAGATGATTGTAATGCCTATCAACTAATTAGAATTGTTGTTTGTGATATTGATCAATACGATCACACAATGAACTCTCTCTCTCTCTCTCTTCCTCTCTCTCTCAATATATATATATCACTCTCTCTAAGTTTAATTTGATCACACTTGGTGAATCTTAACTTTTCAAATACACTTCAAATTATGTGCCAAATATATAAAGTAGGCTTTTGTGATTTCTATCTAATGTTTGAGAATGAGTCGCGAGTTTGATTATGATTCTAATCTTTTTAAAGCAACCTGGTCTTTTAGTGTTCTTTTCTTTTTATGATCTGGTGTATGACTTTTTTTTCTTAGAAAGAGTTGTTGAGATGGTGAGAGATATTTCATTATTTGAATGATGATTCTTTTATAGTGAGATACTTGAAGAGCAAGGAAGAAATTATTCGCTTAAAAAACTAGCCGTTCTTTTGTATTTTTGTGCTTAGCTTTGGTGACCAAATTTCTTCCAAAAACTAGACGTTATGATTGTGCGTTTTTGTGTTGCTTCTCAACTTCGGATTCAACTCCGTCATCATTTTTTTAATGTTCTTTGAATTTATCATTATAAAGTCCATTCTGATCATGCTTCTAATCTTCATCATCTAAATCTTATGTACTTTGTAACTTCCACTTTTAATCTATCTAATCTGCAATCTTTGGTACCCTTGATTTCAATTCTGATCCCAAAATTTGATCTTAAAACTTCATGGATGAGATTAGTTCTGAACACTAATTCTGAACTTTCTTGAACTAGGCATTTTGAAGTGCTTATGATCTTCCATTATGATCTTCTTGATCTGCAATCTGAAGTGATTTTGATGTCTACTCTAAAGTTCGTTTTTATTGAAAAAAATTGTTCATGAGATTCAATTGAGATCTGCATTTGCAGTTTTGTTTCCTAGACTAATCTTGTTCTTCGATTTGATTTTTCCATGAGATGCTTCTAATCTCAATTTGAAGTCCTTATTGTTGAGAAGAAATCCTTATATAATATTTTAAAGACCACAAACATGTTATATTTATTTTATCTTGCTATCTATTAATTTGTTTTGTGAGAATTTGTTTCATGAGAACGTTTTGAGAACATTCTGGAGTCACAATGAAAATAAAACATTTAGGGGACTGGAAGTACCCGAATTTAGTGAATCGGGATAAATCTCTTGTGTTATTCTTCTTCCCTTTCTCTTTTTATTTAAGTTACATTATATACACACACAATCACAATCATATTACTATTTATTAATCTCTATAGAATATTATGGTCCTAATTAATCACAACTAAATCAATCCAAAGTTCTCTAGTCATAACTTAATCATTAATATTGTTTTAGTATTTCAGTTAATATTAATTGAACAACTGCATCCAGAACATTATGATCCAAGATAAAACAACTGCTTAAATATGTAAAGATAAATTCACGTTTAAAATTAGCTTATAATATTGTTTTTATCATTTTGATCTTATATTAATCATTCTCCAGAACATTCTGGTCCTTGATAAAATAGTTTTCATATTTCAGCTTAATATCATTTTTAGCATTCTGCTCATATAATCATTCTCAAGAACATTCTTGTCCTCGTTAAAACCAATTAAAACAGTTAAGCTTTGATTCATCCATAACATTCTGGTCCTTGTCGAAACTATTTAATCACTTAAGGTTTATTTAATCCAAAACATTATGGTCCTCTATAAATCAATTGTTATATATATAATACTCTAATCTTGTTAGAATAACATTTACCAAGAACTTTCTTAAGTATATAAACTTATTTAAGTTTCAGGAATAAATTTTAAAAGGGTCACAATTTAAACCCCCTTTTCTTGCGACACTTATTGCTACTACACTTATGATCTTTCTAAAGTCCTTCTTAACACAATATAATGTTCAAAATCATGTTTCTTTGGATATATTTGCATTGTTCATTTTTAATATCTTGTTCTTAAGAACACTTATAGAAACTGGTTATAAAACAACACGTATCAAAATCATTCGTATATTTGTCTTTAATTAAGTTTGTTATCCTTAAAACATCAACTTAAGAAGAATTTTATGATTTAACTCAACATATAGGTGAAGGTATAATTGAAACATGTAGAGTATATAATCAATCAAGTAAAGAAATTATAAGACTAATTAATGAAGCTTAATCCAACATTTATCCCATTTGTATTTAAGGTGGGACCAACCACACACATTTAAACCTAACATTATACCCCTCAATTTGAGTCTCCCGCATCCTAAGCTTACATGGCTGTTATTACCATTGGAACAAGCCTCTGGCCTATACTACTAGTTAGACTTTGAATTCTACTCTTTACCCAACAGTTTTTAGTCATTTCCAAATGAAAAGACCATTTTACCCTTACGCAAGTTAAGTTACCCTAGTGCAAAATTTAGTGTGATTTAAGTCACGTCAGTGTTAATTTCAGTGTGATTTAACTCACGCAAGCTTTTGTGCTCGTACTAGAACAGGCAGCAGTGCCTTGTTCCCTGTTTTCCCAAGTTCCTTCATTCATTCAACCAAAACTCACAATTTAAAGAACATTCATTCAACAATTCATTAAATCATGCATTCATTCATTCATAATTTAGATACGCAATATTAACAAAAAATAACTAAAATGTCATAAATAAGCGCAACCGCACAAATGTAAATATATTACAGCCAAAATGTCATAAAAATACTACAAATATAATAAAAAAAACTAAAATAAGACACTATTGTTGCTCCTGTGGACTATGACTCCTACTCCTCCTCCGTGGAACCGGCTCCTGGTCAAAGACGTTATACTCGGTACGGAGGCCATCCAAAATGCTGAAAAAGAGTGGATTTGAAACCACCTCTAGAATCTCCATCGCATGCTCCACTCTGGCACTCATGCTACTGATGACCTGCAATGGATCGGGAGGATGTATGACCCACTCCTGCTCAATAATAACCTTCTGGTAGACAAGTTTGGGAGCTACGTACTCAGGAACGGGAGCATGGCTGACAATAAGAGGATGGGATACACGGTAGAACCATCTCATGTACCCATCTGAATGCTTCCACGGGTCCTCATCCGGGACCGGCTCACCCCTCTGCTGCTGGCTAACGACATGGAGAGCAAACTCCAAGAAGACAGCAGCCATATCTGCTGGGGCAAGAGGCAGAATCGTCGTAGGAGGTCGGGGAACGGTCTGAACATAGTCATACTGCCTCAGAACCCGCTCCGACAAGTGACACACCATCTTTTGTTTACTAGCCATGATCCATCCGGAGTAGTAGCACACATCCTGAAAAGGTGTCACGTCTCGTCGGCGCTCGTACGGCCTCCAAAATACACGAGAATGCTCCATCGAATCCATCAAGACTCTGAAGTGATCAGCATCAGCAAACCCCCTTTTAGGTTTCCATCTACCCACATACGGGTTCTCCCGTTCGTAATCTTCATATTTCTTCCTCGAAACGACATGTCTGAAATGAGCTATAACCCATCCCTGCAAACACAAAGAGACAAATTTATATCAGCACATAACTATCATACAAAAAAGTATACATTTACGATTAACTTAAAAAAATAAGAAAAAAAAAATTACCACAAGCAAGGTCATGTAGCAACCAACAACGCCAATATGTGAGCTTGAGGTAAGATTCAGCTGCTCATACATGAAAGCAAGTCTCATCCCGCCCCATTACCACGTGCCTAAGTCATCCAAATTCCGAATCGCAAGCATCCATAACAGATTAATGGTTTTGTTATTCTTGCCGGCAAAAAGGGTGTAGTCAAGCAAGAGCAACAAAAATGCCCTAACACAAGCAGGCCTATTAAGACTCAGCTCCTCCTCCTCCTCATCTGATAAATCCTCCCCCAACAAATGATTACACCTATTCAACAATTGTCCATAACGCTATTTCAGGGCTTTGTAAGTGACAAAGACACCTGAATTATTACTCACCTGCTCCACCGCTTCTTCCACCGGAAACAATAGATGATTCACCATCAACTCTACACCATGGTCATGATCTAAATCATCCTCCTCAATGAGCCGTCCAACGATGGGGATGTGTAGAAGACAAGCCACTTCATCTAGTGTGATAGTCATCTCCCCAACAGGCAGATGGAAGCTGATGGTCTCCTGATGCCATCTCTCAGCCATAGCGTAAACTAACCCGTGGGAGATGTTTTCGTACCCAGTCAGAAGGAGGGGCCTTAGGCCGGATCTACCCACCGGGTCCCAGAACCAAGGGTTATCATTTACCGGCAATGGAAGTGACAAGGCAGAAAGCTTAAGTTTCCTCCTGTGCGAGACGTCAGTCATCTTACGCTCTACTTGCAACTAAAATACAAAAAAAATAAAATTAAATAAGTAAAATAAACATGGAATATAATACGTAAAATAAATGTTCAACGTAAAAAAATATTCTATGTAAAAAAATAATACGTAAAATAAACTTGAAATATTCTACGTAAAAAATAAATGTCATGTATTCTAACAAACACCGTTAAAAAAATAATGCGTAAAATAAACTTGAAATATTCTACGTAAAAAATAAATATCACGTATTCTAACAAATACAGTTAAAAAAATGATACGTAAAATAAACTTGAAATATTCTACATAAAAAATAAATGTCACGTATTCTAACAAACACCGTTAAAAAAATAATACGTAAAATAAACTTGAAATATTATAAGTAAAAATAATTAGTAAAATATCATTAAATTAAATAAAGCAAATTATACTTATTATTTTACCGTTCCAAAGCTTACATGCCACGTGTTTACCGAAGTTCGGTAAAAGAGACAACTCATAAGGCCCCCCCGGAAAGCCCCTGTCCTCATCCTCATCCTCCATACCAGGCTCAGCCTGCTGCTGAGGATGCTGCTCATACTGCTGCTGAGGAGGCTGGTCATACTGTTGCTGCTCATACTGATACCCTTCATGATATTGAGGTTGATACGCCTGCTCCTGATAATGCTGTTAATACTGTGTCGGGTCCACCATCTGGTATAGACTCGTCTGTGACGATGAGGCCCCCGCAACATCAACCCTACCAAGTCATGTGCCCCCCTAGTCTGCCTCTCCCTCGACCAGGCAAAGGAGGTCGTACTGCTTGCTTCTCCCTCTGTGCACTACTAGTAGAACTCTGCACTCTCCCACACCTAGGTCTGTCACTCGTCACCTCAGGCGGCCTCTGAGACGTATTCCTCCGAAACATATCTGCACAACATTTCAAAAAGCAAAAAATCAATGAGACACAGACATTGTGTAATTTCTAATAATTCAATAACAACACTTACATTTCGACAGTGTCATTTCAATCCGTAAACTACCACATTGTAGTCAAACTAACTATGATCAACATTAACAAACATATTTCTAACTAATTTCATCATTAACAATCCAAAAAACAAAACAAAAAATCATTGAGAATTTTATCAAACACCTACAGTGCAACTTTCAATCAACTTAAAATCAAACAATTTCAAATACCTAAAACTACCACATTTCACTCTAAACAAAATCTAAAATAGAATTCCTAACTTAATTCATCACTAACAATCATCAAATCTAACATGCAAGCAAAAATATATAAAAACCTAAAAATGTTAAATTTCTTAAAAAATTCAAAAATTTCAACCAAAAAAATGCAATGAAGTAGGATAATCATCACTTGATATTGTGGGAGAAATTGGCTTTAAATGACGCAAGAATGATGAAATTCGAAAAAATGGGGACAAAACTCGAACTTGGCAGTTTTTGAAAATTGAGGAACTATGTTTCTTTTTTGCTGATAAATGACTTAAGTCACGTAGCGTGACTTAACTCACGCGGCATGAGTTAACTCACGCAGGGGCAGTTTCAAAATTTCAGTTGGGAGCGAGCAATTTCTGTTGAGTAAAGAGCAGAATTCTAAGACTTAATAGAATTCAGCTCCCGCCAAACCTAAAGAAAACTATAATAGACCAAGACATTAGTTTTATGAATTATCTCTCTTATATATCCAGTATTCAGTTTATTCATATCCGATGCAGAACAAACCAGTTACATTTGAGTTAAGTTAGTACTAACCACTCATGCATTTATGATAATAGCTACTACTAGTTATTGTTATATTTATTTCCAATCTTAATTATCCGAGTGAGTTCTAACATTCTTTGTTGTATCCCTTAAACACACAATTGAACAAAAAGCAGTAGTGGCTAGCTAGCCACTTCCTTGTGCTATGCAGTATTTCCGTTTTTTTTACAAAGTGTTCTGCATTGATTAGTTAGGCCAATGCGATGAAATTAGAGGTTTGGTAAAATGATTTTAAGTATTCTATTCGGTTCATGTGACTTTCTGCAAATAAGTCACCATATTAATTTTTCTTTTTTACGGAACATAGCTATGATCAACCAAAGTTGTAGCCTCATGAGTTCCTATCCCATCAAATGTTCTAACATGTTCATGTCATAACATGTGCTTGGTCAACAAACCTTATATGACATTCAAATTCAGATAACAATAGTAATAATAATAATTATTATTGAAATAATAATAATAATAAATGATTTTTTTTGGAATAACCTACTTTGGAAAAAATAACAGTGTCCCCTTTGAATAAATATATATATTCTAAATTGCTCTACTTTTAAGGTACGTTTGTTTTAAAGGAAAAAAAGTGATGAGGAGAGAAAAGTGAGAGAAAGAAAGAGAGTTTGAAACTCTCCAAAAAGGTTGAGGAAAGAAAGAATATATGTGGGGCCCATGTTGGAAACCTTTCCACCCACATGTAGAGGGAAAGCTTAGGAAACACAAGTGTTGTGTTTAAAATGTCCAAAATGCCCCAACTTTTATTTATTTTTTATTCATGTTACTATTTATTTTTTTCAATTCACGCCTAACTTTTTTTTTTAATAATTCACTACTTATCTGGTTGTTAGTAGATACAAATGTTTTATGTCATTTTATTTTTTTCACTGAACTATAAACAATTGTTTATATATACTAACATATTATTTTTGTTTAAGGGTATTTATGTTAATTACCAAATGTAGGTCTTTCTTTCCTCCAACTTTCTCTTGTACCAAACAACCAAAACAATCATCTCACTTTCTACTCTTTTTCTTTCCTTAGACAATCTTTCTTATCTCATTCTTTCCTTTCACTTTCGTTTTGCATCCAAACAAAGCCTCAGTATCATGGGCCAACCATGATTGGACCAACGAGAGATATGAACGGTGAACCTCGTTGTTTGAAATAGCGAGGTTGGTCCACCCTCTTTTTATTGTTTTTTTTTATAAATTTGAATTAAAAATTAATTTAAAATACATAAACTAAAACTTAAAAATATATAATTGATTATATTCATAATAAATAATAAAAATTACATTGAAATAAAAAAAAAGGTATATTTGACGACTATCATGTGCCACATGAAGGATGCAAATAATGATATGTGGAATTTCTCTGTTTCTCCGTGCGGGTTCAGTATTTTCCTGAGTGGGTATTTGACGATGTATTTCCCTTTGACGAAATGGTACTTCTTATTGTTGCTCTTCGTCTTCGTCATTTGTTGTTGTTGGCATTTGACTGCTCTGTCCACGACTACTTTGACCTTGCATCATCTCAATCTATGATGGAGTGACTTGTTCGTTAAACGATACACTATTATCATGTCTGCCAAACATCAATGCATCCAAAAAAGCATTTTTACTTGAGCTTAATGATAAACGACTCATTGACAAATGATTGTACTCAACGTCAAATTGAAGTGGCGAGTTTGTGAAACTAAGTTCATTTTCCGGTGTAAAACCATGGTGTTGGCCATGTTCTAGGTTGATTGGTGGTAGGATCGGTCCTATATGATTTTTCTTTAATTAACATGTGATTTTTATCATTCATTAAGAATATTATCAATTATAATTTAATTCAATTTTACATATCTAAATTATTTTTAACCCCTAAAAAATGGAGAAAAAAAAGGGTGGACCAACCTCGCTATTTCAAATAATAATAGCCCCACATTGTTCATACCTCGTTGTTCCAAATAGTCCCACATTGCCTAAAGTAGGACATTTTGGGATTATTTTTTTTTAAAGGGGTATATTGTGAGTTTTCTTCTTCTTCTTCAAAACAAATCACAACGAAGTAAAATAATAATGGCATAGTCAAAGAAGTATACTCATCCGTCTCAAAATAATAACCGTTTAAGAATTGTGTGTGATTTTTAAAGAAATAATTAATTGTGTTGATTTCGATAGTAAAATTATTCTCATTTACTAAAATACCCTTATTAATTGTAATTAGTGGAATATTTAAGTTGGATGAAAATCAATAAATAAGGGTATAACAGTGGAAAAAAATACAAATACTGCATTGATATTCTAAAGTGACAATCAATTTTAGACAAATATATATATATATTAAAGAGACGATTATTTAAAGATGGATAAGTATATAGGAAGGTAAAAGGTAACTCCCCGACCAAATCAATAAGCACAAAAGATGTTGTTTGGCAGTAAAATGGAGTGAATGTTTGAATGAATCTAATAAAAGGGTGTTATAAATCTCGTCAGAAACAAACATTGATGGCAAACGCCCAACAATAATGGTTCCCTTCTCTTCCCCTAATAACCATTTTACTTTTCCCCTGCAAAATTTGAGTCACCCCCCATTTATAATAATTTATTGAAGACTTGGGACTTCATGATTTAAAGTACGGGGGGTTAATTTCTTTTATGTTTTCTTTCATAAATGTGTATGACAGCGGTAAAAAGTCGTAATTATCAACTATATGTCGAATTGAACTTAGATCTCTTAAATAAAGTATAGTAATATGGATGAAAAAATACGGTTTAGGGAAGAGACTCTGATAAAAGTAAATAATCAAATTCTTTTACATAGATTAGTTATTTCAAAGTCGATAAATAATTAAATATTTCACATAAGTTGATCGCAAAAATATAGTTTTGATTTTTTATTTGTTTATATTTGCATGGCCAGAAAAAATAACTGGCACTCATGAATACCCATCATCATATACCTTGTCTATAATTACAATTATGCAGAGTGGTAATGACCCATCTTTATTTTTACCAAAAGGAAATTAAAAGAGAAAAAAGAGCAAGAGATGATTGCATAAGCTAGTGAGAAGCAAAGTAGCAACTCATTTGTGGAGCATCATGCTCATGCATGGACCAACACACGTGAAATCCTTTGAAATTTCATCCTCATCATTCATGGGTGAGCGTGTGATACTATTAGCAAGATAAAGATTCAAAGGCCATGACCCACATTTTATCAACTTCAAATTCTCCAAAATAGTGAATATTCAGATTTGTTCCTCAAATTGTAATCATCATGTCTCAAATTTTTTAGCATCACCAAAATCTTTCATCCGTCAAATTTATAATAATCTTGAACTTTTACAAATTATTAGTTTCATTTTAAAAAAGAAAATATCGATAGTATTTTGAGACACTGGTTAAGAAAACAAATAAATAAAAATATTGTATATGTTAATCGAAACAATGTATATGTTAATTTTAATCTTTAGTTAAAATATTGTGACACGTTAAATGAAGATGTGATAGTTTATATGCACTCCACACCATGTCAATATCATGTCTTCTTAGACAAAATGATTTTTTTGAGGTGATTGGACAAAATGATTTGTTATTATAATTTTGTTGGGTAAAATATGTTTTTTACTCATGTTGGGTAAAATATACGAGTTACTCTTGCTTTAAGGGGAAAAAAGTAACTCTTCTAACATAATACAGTTTCATTCCTAGAGATGTGGTAGTAACGTGGCATCAATGTGAAATTTTACACCTCATGCCATGTTGTATAACAATTGATTTTATTTTTTTTGGAGTAAATATAACAATTGAACTTGAAGGACGGACATTTTCATTGAGTGATTATAAATTTATAATTCAAGAGACAATATTACTAATTCGTTAATGCCAATCGACAAATTTGACTAATGGTTATAGTTTTAGTGACGGAACTTTTTATTCAATCTACTATGAAATGTATAAGATTGTATTCGTATCACTAAGTATGTGTGTTGCGGGGCGCGGGCATGCCGAGTCTGCATCTCATTTGTTTTTGTATTGCGATATTTTTGGATCATTGTGGCAGTATGGCAGATCTTGGTTTGATGTTTCAGGAGTAGAACCACACAGTATTCGAGATCATTTTCTACAGTTTACTTATTATTTAGGTGGTTCGAAGGCGAGACGCCTTTTTCTTCAACTTTTATGGCTTCTTTGCATTTGGTTAGTTTGGAATGAACGTAATAACAGGTTATTCAATAATATTCAAACTCCCATCATAGATCTTATGAAAAAAGTTAAGTATAATTCTTATTGGTGGTTGAATGCTCATAATGCCACTTGTATATGGCTCTCAGAGATGGTGGTCGGACCCATTGTTATGCTTGGGTATCGACTAACCGTATTTTTTGTACCTATATAACTGGCTGATTGTATTTTGTTGTGGCCTTTTTAGTACACCTTGTGCTATTGAGGTTCCACTCTCGTTGTTAATATATTCCATTTTTTATTCTTAAAAAAAAGAATGTGGTTTAGGATTGTAACTACTAAGTATCACGTATGCTTTGTAAAATCTAGGCTTAATAGAAATTTTGGCCCCCTAAGTATCATAAAGTTGCGATTTTAGCCCTCTAACAATAAAATACAATTCAACCCCCTAAGTACGGTCTCTTTTGCAATTTTGGCCCCTCAGGCCAATTTTGACCAAGTCAATGCTGACGTGGACGTCACGTGTGTATTTTTTTTAATTTAAAAAAATTATTTTATTTTTTTAATTATTAAAAAAATAAATAATAAAAAGTTACACACGTGGCATCCACGTCAGCATTGACTTGGTCAAAATTGGACTGGGGCCAAAACTGCAAAAGGGGCAATACCTATGAAGCCCAGATACTCCAAAACGGACATGTACCTGTATCGGATACGTATCAGATATCAATACTTCACGGATACTCTCGAATACGTACCCACGAAGTATCTGAATTAAATATTTTAATTAAAATATATATGTTATCGGATACTTATAAGATACTCCACAAATACACCAAGATACTTATAAAATACTTCACATATACGTATCCTAGAAAAATTGAAGTATTCAATATTGCCGCAACCAGTAACACATAATTGAACATCATGAGGGATAACTCCTCGTCTAGATAAATTGTCCTTGGTTGGTAACCTATTACAAAAAAGACGCCAACAAACTAAGATACCTTCAAAGGAACATATTTGTCAAGCAAGTCCCTACACTCCTCCTCCCAAGCCAACAAAAAATATTTATGTTTACTTAAGTAGGTTGACCTGATTCGCGTAAAAGATTTTCTATGGCTTGTGATATGTCCTTTTAACGAAATATATTTAAAAAAAACTTTTAATCTATTTATAGGTGACACAATCAAGTTTCAATCCCCACACATACACAACATTAGAAATTAGAAACAAGTAAGACAATTTAAGTCGTTGTTTGCTTCTAGAGAAATAGAGAAAAGAGAAGTTGTGGGAGAGAAGTATTCCCTCCGTTTCAAAATAAGAGATATAATTGAGTGTTTCTAACATGTCAATGCACGACTTTAATTTTATTATCTTTAATCATATATTATAAAAAAAATTAAAAATGATATTTTAAAAATATTCGTCGAGACAAATCCAACAATATCTTATTTGCTATAATTTATATTTATATAATAGTAAATGTATCATAAAAATGGTCTAAATAATAATATAATGGACCACTTATTTTATTTTATTTTGAAAATAAGGGGATTGAAAGTACGTGGTTCGGTTTGGGTTGGGTTTGGCCAAACCCAAACTATATAAGGTACTCCGGTTTGGGTGAAGTAAAATAACCACCCATTATATAATTAGATGGGTTTGGGCAAACCCTCTAATTTTTGGGTTGGTTTTGATTGGATAATGGGTTACCCAACTTATTTTTCTATTTTTTTAATATTAAATGACTAAATGATAAGTGCTCATAATTTTTCTTAAATATTACTTTACTTTTTAATTTTCTTAAAAAATTGGGTTAACTTATTTTTACTATAACTTTATGTATCATAGAATAATAAATTATAATATCAAATAATAAACTCCATCATAAAATATTTGCAACAAACTAAAGTTGAATGATATAAAATTGCATTAGTATTAAAATAACAAAAAAAATGCAACATCTTGATCATGACTCTAGCATGTTTTGATTTTCATTATATATGGTACAATGTGTATGTATTGGAAATATAATTTGGTTTATGACCATAACCAAATATGAATTTTAACCAATCAAATGGAGTGTGTTGAAAAGTGTGTGTTAGAAGGTGCGTTGCTAGCATTCCTCAAGAAAATATTATTCTATATCCCAACAATTATACTCATACCCCTACAAATAATTGAGACTTCTATAAATTGGAGGTCCGGCTCCGTAGAGCTCTTTGCGATTGCCAAGAACGACCCTGTTTACATATGTACATAGGAAAGATATCAATTTATTTCTTTTTGTTATGATAATAAATATAAGGGTCTTACTAACTTATGCTCTAAGGGCACAAGATAAAAAACTAAATAAAGAAATTTAACCTTGAAAATTGTGCATTCCTAATCTTAAAAGCTTAAAAGTTTATATTTTCAATACAATATTTATTGCTTATTTATATTTTAAGATCCTTATCTTAGGACACAAGTTAACATTTCTCTAAGTATAATTAAAACATAATTATTAACTTTTAATAAATATTGTATATTTACAAAGAATATATATATGTGGGTATGATTAGTTTGTAGTATTAATTACTAACGATGATCATGAGTAGTGGAAGAAAGCAGAGGAAAGAAAGATGGGAAGTTAGGCATTTTAGCAAGAGACAAAAGCCAAATGGCAAGACTTCATCAATATTGCAAGTCTTCAAAGTCTCTCCTTCAATTACTACTTCTTTTTCTGAGGTCATTAAAATGATTTCGCATAATACCAATCCCTGCAGTGCTAATGATGATTTTTTACATTATTACGGTCCGTAAGTGCATTGAACCCTGCACGTGAGCTTATAGGGGTTTGATCGATTTTTTTAGGTTGGGGGGACTTTGTGGGGGACCACAGGCAGGAAAAAACACTTCTTCGACCTATTGTGTTCACATGTTCTACCATATTTGGCTTCTATATGAAAAAATGAGGAGTTATAATTAGTAATTATAAAATTAAGAATTAAATAATGAAAATTTAAGCATTGATTGAAGAAAGTAAAAATATCATTTACTCGTTTGGGAAGGTAACTTAATTGATAGCTACCAAGAACATTATGTGTAAAGGTTTAGATTCGAACATTAAATTTTTCATATATAATGTATATGAATCTAACCATCAAACTAATTAACAAAAAAAATATTATTTACTTTAACAACCACTTATGAATAACAAATGAGTTAAATATATGAGACCACTAGTATGTGTTATACTATGAAATGCATAATTAGGTTTGGATTATTCAAACATTATGTTCAACTTGAATTAAAGGAAGAAGATTATTTTTTATGGCTATGGTTGGTAATTATATTGTTAGTATTAGTTTTTTCTTTTTTTGTCTGGATTTGAACACATGACCTTAAACTATTTTCCCTTTATTTCAAGTTAAGCTATTCATCCCCCAAATCAAAAGAAGAAGATGAAAAATTGGAAAATGTTTCTTCAATCTTCAAGGCTTCAAACTGATTGATGAAGTCTATGATGATAAACTAAGAGGAGAACTAGGTCTGTGTTTCTAAAGTTTGAAAAAAGAAAGTTCTTGATTTTAAAAATATATTTTTGAAATAACATGATTAACGATCATACAAGGTGAAACAAAAAAATAAGGTGTTTTCGAAGTATGATCTATACTCTCGCATGGCAAAGAGCTACGTTGGATTGCAGTTGTTCCTTAAAATTGTTAGATTTTGGATTTCCAATCTATTAAATATGAATTTCCAAATTATGTTTTGAAAAAGAGTTTTCATCTACCAAAGTTGTTATTATGTTGAGTAATTGATGATCAGATTTAAACAAGTGTACCAAATCGCTTACCAGGTATTAAAGTGAAAAGTAGAGTATCGTATCCACATAGATTTCATCTACCAAAGTTGTTATTATGTTGATGATCAGATTTAAACAAGTGTACCAAATCGCTTACCAGGTATTAAAGTGAAAAGTAGAGTATCGTATCCACATAGATTTTCGTTCCAACTAGGCAATTTTTGTTACATGTTGTCTGGTATTGACTACATATTGTTAGTGGCGGTTAGGATTATTCGAATCTCCTCTATTTATTTGTTGGATATAATTAATGGTCAAGCACTATTCAGTTTTTAGTGTCGTCTATCTAAGTAATGAGTTTGTGGGGTTTTACTACCTACCAACTGTCAAGTTGCACCTACTGATCACACAGGTATGTACCTTGAGGCCTTACTCTCTCAAAGTTTTAGGTTCATTGATAAGTGTCAAAAAGGAGTTAAATAGACTGTATATTTTAGGCACTTTGATTACTTGGTTTGCAAGTTATCCTGCGAAAAGCTCACAAATACTGAAGAATCATTCAACTATGCTTTTCACATCTAA
>Ga0315914_1005586_pt1 | contig 18247 bp, 10 predicted proteins | sample MpolenodulesMG_FD_203920 | JGI IMG/M metagenome (GOLD analysis project Ga0315914, IMG submission 203920) | Medicago polymorpha root nodule microbial communities from Los Angeles, California, United States - elongated nodules | ecosystem: Host-associated > Plants > Roots > Nodule | place: USA...
GCCTGAATAAACATGTATTTAGCGTATACTTCATGTCGGGTGTGCGTTCTATGGAGTCTCCATGCTCGTCCGGCATGCAACAACAATTCATAGTTTCTTTATTTTCACCGTGAGCTTGTATTTGGTATGTCTAACTCTCTCTCTCTCTCTCTCTCTCTCTCTCTAACTCTCTCACTATCAGCACATTACATGCAAGATTGCTGATAAAATAAATGAGGTACTAGTAATCCATTTTAACATGTAGATACCTTAACATGGAACAAAGAAGCTTTTCTCATCATTCAGTTACAAATTTTGAATAATCCATTTTCATAGATGTCCTTATCAAAACAATTTGGAGTCAGCTTCTACCTTTCATCATCTCAAATGCCTTTAACTTAAGAACATATGCTAAATTTAGCCTATAGAACATCAGTTCAATTTTTTAAAGAATGTAATTTGTGGCACATTTACAGGTTAACACTAGTTTTATAAGCAATTTCCTCACCGTGTGTTGCACGGGTGTTAAAACTAGTCTGTGGCACATTTTTACAGGTTAAACCTATTTCTATTCTCTTCAAAATATCTATTAGGAATTTAGGCCTTCAACAATTAGCATCATCAAACTGAAAGCTTTTCACTAAGTTGACCATTGGCCTATTTATATCTTTGTATACATGTTTTAAAATAAAGACAAGAAATTCACAGATGTTTCTATACCTCTTGTCAGTTTCCTAAATTCTATATTTTGATAGTTTCATGGTTAAGTGGAAATAATGGCTTCCTGATATATACAAAATGCAAATAAAATAAAATTTTATTTTTCTTTACTATTGCACATTTTGATAAATTTATATGAATTTAAGTTCAATATGAAATAATGTTTCCCTTCTTCAAAACAAAAAAAACTGAAACAATGTTTCCTAATATGCTCAATTTCGGGAAACTTCACTGTTATCCCCTCAGATCAAAACCAAAGGTCATCATTGGATTGGGGCAAGCGTTTTGAAATTATTTGTGGGATTGCTCGAGGTGTTTTATATCTTCATCAAGATTCAAGGCTGAAAATAATTCATAGAGATCTAAAAGCCAGCAATGTTCTCCTTGATGCTGCAATGAATCCCAAAATCTCAGATTTTGGTATGGCTAGAATATTTGGAGAAGATGAAATCCAAGCAAGAACAAAAAGAGTGGTTGGAACATAGTAGGTGTCATACCCTCATCGTATTCACCAAAATTATAAAGAAGGATCGGTAGTTTTAAAAAATTTCTAACTATTTTCTATGATTCCAGTGGATACATGTCACCAGAATATGCAATGGAAGGACGATATTCAACAAAATCTGATGTCTTCAGTTATGGTGTCATACTACTGGAGATTATTGCTGGCCAAAGAAACACACATTGTGAAACAGGAAGAGACTCCCCAAATTTAATTGGACATGTAAGTTATATAGAAAGAGGCAGCCTTAAAATTCGCCAACGATTTAACAGTGCATGATTGACTTATAAGATTTGAGTTTTGTAGGTGTGGACACTATGGACAGAAGAAAGAGCCTTGGATATTGTTGATGAAGCACTAAACCAGTCTTATCCTCCTGATATAGTTCTGAGATGCATTCAAATTGGACTTTTGTGTGTGCAAGAAAATGCCATGAATAGACCATCAATGTTAGAAGTTGTTTTCATGCTAGCCAATGAAACACCTCTTTGCCCACCTAAAAAACCAGCATTTTTATTCAATGGCAACCAAGATTTGCAAGAATCATCAACATCGGGAGGAGGATCTTCAATAAATGAATTAACAGAAACTACCATCAGTGCTCGCTAAAAGCTACCTTAATCAAATATGTTAATTTTGGTTCATATTTTTACATCGGAATTGAGTTTGTAGACATTTCTATAGAGGTTCTTGAGAACAAGTATCGTTGTCACTTTGTGATATTGTAAAATGAATAATTCGAGTATGCTCCATTTCAATAAGCTTATTAATTTGAGTTATGTTGGAGTTGGTCTTTAACACAATAAGCTTGTTGATTATGGAGACATATAACCACTGTAGAAAGCAAATTATAGATAAATGATATCACTAAATTATGATAGAAATCTAAATACTTGCTAGGTTCCAATGACACAATTTATAATTGCGTCAATTTGATTTGGGTTCAACGCCACGGATGATGAGTGAATAATGTTTGGTCAACTGATTTGCAACTTTGATGTATGAAAATATAAATATAAATGTTTAGGAAATGACATTGCTATATATCCGCAGTGACAGATTAAAACTAACGCATAAAAGGTGAACAAAAAACACATACTAAAAATGAAAAATTCTAACCTAAGATCCTCACGAGATTTCTGTCTTGGAGTCTTGAAATCAAAACTACCCTCATTTTGAAACTCTTCTATACCTTGTCTTGAATACTTTGACAGTCTATGCACTGCAATCGCCTTTCGGCTGGTCAATTTACCCTGAATCCATCATCCAAAGTAAACTTCTTAATAATTTTCCTCTGCCCTTTTTACATGAGACATTATTTTCTTAGGAAATACCCTGGCTAGTGCAACAAGTTTTGAAATGTAAACATATGTTTAAATATTTTCAAAATGCATTAAAACCAAAGGCGAAGAAGTTTGGCTACCTTGACCATGCTGTTTGAAATTGTGAAATTGTCAGCAGTTATGGAGCTAAGATCAAAACTACAATGAATTGTCAGCAGTTTGGTCAATTTGAATTGTTTGCACTGTCAAATTCCTCTATATTAGGAGAGTCGTCAAAGCTACGATGAAAGGAAGACTTGCGACCCCTTCTCAATCCTATCATCAAACAAGGAAACAAACACATCAACAGAATCAGGAATCCTCCCACAATGGCAAGTTTGATTAGTATTTAACTTACATTGTTTCCTTGATTTTACAAACCAATACACAAAAATGACCCCTAAAAATAATACCAAGCAAAGTACAAATGACTAAAACTGCGATAATTCCATTTTTTCCCGAGAGAAACCATAAGGATTTCTTTATTTGCCTGCATAAAGTGAATTTGAAACAATCAATAAAAAATAAGAATTTTGACATTTCTCCGAAGGAAAGAAATGCAGCAAATTACCTGTATTGATTCCCTAGTGAGCTAGCTGAAGATAGCAATTTACCTGGCTTTTTTATTTTATTTTTTAGATTAAAATTGAAATGAAAATGAATAAGATAATGATTCATTACATTTACAAATTCAAAAGTCGCTCAATATGATTTTAGTTTTTACTCCCGTCCCTTATTATAGAACCTCTGGCAAAAATCATACTCTCTCCGTCACTATATATAAATCTCTTATTATAATGTTTCTATTTTGTGTGTTAATATCACCAAATTGTACTTTGTTTTTATGTGTATTAAATTTAATTTTTCATATTTCAAGAGCAGTTGATAGTATTAATAAGGAGTATGTTTAGGGAAAAAAAAATAATCGCATCTTTTTTGTGGTTGTGGTAGTGTCTGGGATTCGAACTAGAACCACATATCTTGTATATATTATGCATTTATCCCTACCAACTGAGTTAAACTCACGGGGACAATCACATCTAATAATTTGAAAAAATGTTTATTTTAGAGACAAATTTTTAGTCAAATAAATGGTTATATATAGGGACGGAGGAAGTACTAATGTATTTACATTTTTCGTAAATAGAATGTAGAAGTTATTATCCCCGTGAGCTTAGCTCAGTTGGTAGGGATATTGCATTTTATATGCAGGGGTCGGGGTTCGAACCCTGGACACTCCACTTCTCCACAATTAAATTGTGTGAGCTCGACCAAAAAAAATAAAAAAAAGAAAGTAGAAGTTATTGACTTGAGAATAATGCAACTATTAGTGTACAATCATAAAAACTAATTAAGATTGCATTGATATATTATGATTCATCGTTCAATTTATCAATAAATGAGATATTAAATATTGGACTAATTTTAGTTTAGTAATGGAGGCATATATTTGTTTTAACACCATATACTAAATTCCATCTCTTATTATTGATTGGCAATATATTTTATGTTGGGCCTCTTAAAAAAAATGGCAAACTAAAAATAACCAAGTATATATTTAAATATATAAACTATATTTTAATAACTTTGAAACAATTTTTTTGACAGTGTCACTTAAGTTAACTTAGATGGAATAAACTGCATGTATAAACTTAAGTAGGGAGGTAATACTCTTATCTTTGCGTGTTCTTTACGCTGTTTTTAATTCTGTAATTTAACTTAAGCTTCACACACACGTTTAAGAGCGTCATTCATAATTCTTATGAAAGCAAATACATCGTTATGCAGTTTACTAGAAGTCTATAACTACATTCAATTTGCAAGGAAGTTTACCATTGCTAACTGCAAAGCCTAATTACTCATGGCTCAATCTGTATACTTTTAAATGTGTTACAGAGTCCTAAATCGGATAAAATATGGCCTGAGTATGTGTTTATAAGTGGGGGAAAATATTCGCCTCATCACAAACGAGTTTGTGAGGTTATGTTAAGCCCAACCACGATTTATAAGATAGTATCATAGTCTTCTCCAAAATCCACTGGACGACCTGCTATCAGGTTTCTGTATCGGGCGATCGACCATTTCTATCAACATTCCAAATATCCAGTCCAACCACGATTCTAAGAAAATGTATGTATTAATTCCTACCCACTTGCATGTATGAAAAGCATATCCTTTATTAGTTTGTTACTTTTCTTCACTGGTTTTATTTTCCAACTTTCCTTAGGTGTCACTATCATTGGTCCATTGTGTGGAAAATATAATAGTGAAGCTGGAAATTGGTGTCTTCAACGTCTAGTGCATAAGTTAGTCAAGTGACTATGAGCAGTTTAAGAGTGAAATTTGTGTCAGTTGGACAATTTCAACTTTCTCCGAATAAAAAGCAAGAGGGTTCTCAAAGATGAGGTCAATGGACTCTGCTAAAAATCTTCTCTACCTTTTTACAACCCAACAATATCATAAACACAAGTTGTCAATGATGCATAATAATTTACTTCTTAACACTTGGATTCAGCTCGTTCTCACATTCTCTTTTTGCTCTTGTTCTTCTGATACCATATCTATTCACAAAACCTTAAGAGATGGTGAACTTCTTGTTTCTAGATCTAAAACATTTGCTCTTGGATTCTTCGCTCCAGGAAAGTCCACCTCTCGCTATGTTGGAATTTGGTACTATAATTTGCCGATCCAAACTGTTGTTTGGGTTGCAAACAGAGATAGTCCAATCAACGACACTTCTGGGATTTTATCCATCGACCCGAATGGAAATCTAGTAATTCACAACAACCATAGCACCATTCCCATTTGGTCTACCAATGTTTCATTACCACAATCACAAAGAAATAGCACCATTGCTGTTATAGCAAAATTATCAGACATAGCAAACCTTGTTCTGATGATAAACAACACAAAAACTGTCATCTGGGAAAGTTTTGATCATCCCACTGATACCTTGCTTCCATATCTAAAGATTGGGTTTAATAGAAAAACTAATCAAAGTTGGGTCCTTCAATCCTGGAAGACAGATGATGACCCTGGAAAAGGTGCATTCACGGTGGAATTCAGCACCATTGGTAAACCTCAGTTGTTTATGTACAACCATAACCTTCCATGGTGGCGTGGTGGACATTGGAATGGAGAACTGTTTGCAGGTGTACCTAATATCAAAAGAGATATGGAAACTTTTAACGTTTCTTTTGTGGAAGATGAAAACTCCGTAGCAATCTCATATAACATGTTTGATAAGTCTGTCATCGCTAGGAAAGTTGTTAATCAATCTGGTTTCTTTCAAATATTCACGTGGGGAAATGAAAAGAATCAATGGAACCGGTTCTATTCAGAGCCAACAGACCAATGTGATAACTATGGAACATGTGGATCAAACAGTAATTGTGACCCTTTTTAATTTTGACGACTTTAAGTGTACTTGTTTACTTGGTTTTGAACCAAAATTTCCACGTGATTGGTATGAGAGTAGAGATGGGTCATATGGATGTGTAAGAAAGAAAGGTGCATCTGTTTGTGACAATGGAGAAGGGTTTAACAAAGTTGTAAGCGTGAAAGTTCCGGATATATCTGGGGCAGTTGCCATAGATGGTTTGAGTTTGGAAGAATGTGAGAAAGAATGCTTGAAAAATTGCTCTTGTACTGCGTATGCAGTTGCTGATGTGAGGAATGGTGGTAGTGGATGTTTGGCATGGCATGGGAATTTAATGGACATTCAAAAACTTAGTAGTGATCAAGGCCAATATTTATTTTTACGCGTCGATAAAGTTGAGCTAGGTAAGATATTCTCTACATTTCTTAAAATAAATGGTAGTATCCATTACTATAGTTTTGAAGTAAATACATGATATAAATTCACATATTTCTAGCATGACTCAGGGTGCATATCCTTATTATTGATCGCACGGTATTTTTTTTTTAGTTAAAAAAAAAAAACTTAATTTGATAAATAAAAAAAATCAATTTGAAAGCACCAACACATCGTGATGCTCCTTCTTTGCATCCTGAAAATTTGATGTTCTCCAACGCATCCACTTGTTGGTTAGTACCCCATATATGGATTGCAAATTTCATGAGATTGATCCCAATTAGAGGAAACTAGTGAAACTAGGGTATTTTAGATGAGTTTTCACTTTTCAACGATTGAAAGGATTTTAGGTGTCGAAATTGAGTGTTTGAAATCGAAACAGGTGAGGAGAAACATCATTTTATAGAATCTGATTTTGAACTTAGAATATAGTTTCAATTGATCACATGGAAAACCCTTTAAATTAAACTGAGAAGAAACGTGATTTCATCAAACTTTGGTGTGTTGATGGCAGATTAGTATAAAAAACGAGTTGCAATCAGATGGGTTGCGGGAGAGAAGATCACACGAATTAATTTAGTTAATAATTACATACCATTGGATCAAACATAATAAGTGGTTGTGATTTGGTGTCAACGAATCCGTCGACACCTGGCAGGTGTCAATGGATCCTGATAACAACAATTAGACATTTATACACTAAAACTATAGTAATGGACACTGCCATTTATTTTAGAAAATGAAGAGGATCTCTCGTCTATTCCCTCCTCCTGTTTTTTTCTTCTAAATTTGACACCACTTATGCGTAGTTTAAACTTCTTTGGACTTGTATCTTTATATCAGCTAATTACAACAAAAAAAGCAAAGGAGTACTTGACAAAAAGAGGTTGGCTGCAATTCTGGTAGCTTCTGTCGTTGCAATTGTCATCTTCCTCTCCTGTGTAAATTACATGTGGAAGAAAAAAACAAAGGGTATGCGATTTTTTTTTAACAAGCTAAAATGAATTATATTAACAATAAAAGTGTTCCTCATAACACAAGATAATATATCCCCAGTTATATTTTATTAGTAGTTGTAATTTGGTTCTGACTTACAAAAAGTGTCCTATTTATTTTTCCCTGTCACAAGCCACATTCACATATATTTTACAGCAACAGTTGATATTAACCATTGTTTTCCATTTCTAAAATTAACAAACAATGTTTTTGTGTTGCTATGATTGTACTGCTACAACCTTGAGAACCACCACAAGACCAATTTACCACTGCCGCAGAGCAGCAACCCACGTGTTCCTCCATTCCAAACTCACTTCAACATCAGCAAGACCTAAACTGACACAAGATCCTTCGATTCTTTACAACAGAAACAATTTTCTACTTACATACATTTTCAGAATCCATGCACACAAACACAAATTCAATCTTCTTCATTCAAACAGAGATATGCTTTGGGGTTCAAATACCACTGCAAAATTTAGTAATTGAAGCCTTTAGTTTTCTTTTGTCAACCATTCCCACGTTATCTTTATTTCCTCCACTTCTGCGTCAATTAATATTTCCTTATGACAAAACACCACACAGTTTCGCTCCTTCCTAAGCTAGGAAATCACACGGGACAACACATTCCTACATGATTTGCAACCGCTTAGCAATCCAGAAAATTGATCGAGTTGTATGTCCATATTGTTATGTAGTGTAGAATGAACACCCAAGTTCCTAACTGATTGAATATTACATGCCAAACACTCAAGAAGATTAAGCATTCTTAAAACAAATGCTGCTGAACTGTCTCTACCACACCACACCCCCAATACATAATAGTGCATCACTATGGAGCACTCCCCCTTTAGTTTTCATTTAGGAACGTATACCACAAAAATAATAAGGCTTTAAAGGGGACCAATTTATGCCAAATTCTTTTGTCATTTGGATATATTATGTGTGCCAATCCAGACTAAGTATTTGATAAGGAAATTTGTATCAATGTTAGACAAACAATCTCTCCAAATTTCCTTATCAAATGCTAATAATGTTTTAATGTTTAAGTTTTGATTGAATATTATTATTAGTATTATTATTTTTGTTATCATTGTGCAAAACTAACAAAATGTATAATCTAAGATTTTTTGAGAGCCAAAAAGAATTATACCCTTCAAAATGTGTGAGTTGATTGAAATCTTACCTCATGTCATTTGTAACTTTAGATAAAATGATGCCGCAAATAAACCATGATTCCTCTGTAGAAGAGAACGGTGTTCCAAACAACATACATCCAAATCTACCCTTTTTCAGCTTTAAAACGATAATGACAGCTACAAAAAATTGTGATCATGAGAATAAGCTTGGACAAGGTGGATTTGGCTCTGTTTACAAGGTGAGTGAAACTCTACATTAAGCTACTGATGCAAGAAGTGACAACATCATTCATCTCTTTATATTCATTAAAATCACATCAAAGAAAAATGATACAGAAATAGTGAAATAGGATTTAAGAGATAAATATTTCAGGGATGCTTGGTTAATGGACAAGAGATAGCAGTGAAAAGATTGTCGAAAAACTCTGGTCAAGGCAAAGTAGAGTTTAAAAATGAAATTACACTTTTAGTTAAACTCCAACACAGAAATCTTGTGAAGTTGCTCGGCTGTTGCTTTGAAAAAGAAGAAAGGATGTTAGTTTATGAATACCTACCAAACAAAAGCCTAGACTTCTTTATATTCGGTATGTCTCTCTCTGACTCACTCATTGTCTTTCTGACCTGAATAAACTTGTATTTACACAAGCCTGAAGCATAGTGACTTAATGTAACCTGTAATGTTCGAGCTTATGCTAATTCTGGCTTATAGCTACTTAATGTAACCTGTTTTAAAAAAAAAGCTCCTCAATGCAACAAATTCAAACTTCACATAATTGTAAACAATCAACATTAGTTAAATTTTTTACAGGTCAGACCTATTTCTGTTCCCTTAAAAATATCTATTAAAAATTTAGGCCTTCAACATTAAGCAGGACATATCATCAAACTTGATGCCTCTCGCTAACACTAAGTTGACCATTGGCCTATTTATAGCCTTGTATACATGTTTTAAAATAATTACAAGAAATTTGAAGATGTGCCTATGATAGAAAATTAGCAAGTGTACTAACTTATATCGAAGTAATAAAATTTATAAGATTCGTATCCACAGGGACTGTTTCAACTTCTACTCGGGAATGTCATTATCATTAAGGATGTTGTAAAATGGGGGGTGCACTGAGGCAATTGGTTTAGATTGCAAATGTAAATAAAATGGTTAAGGAAAAATTGGTTTAAGAAATAATATTGAGAGATGACTAGGTTAATCAATTCATCTTTTCATCACTCATTAGCAACTTGTTTCTTAAGTTTACGAACGCTATAAAGTTAACGACAAATTAACAAAATAGCTTAGGTCAATCCCTTAATCCTAAGCCCTCTTTCCTGATTATAATTTCCTAATTCCTCAGGTGAACCTATATTCATTCAAGGTTTAAACACGTTAATTTAAAAGTCACAACCTAACAACGTTCCATCCCTAGATTGTCCGTTAAGTTGAACAGTATAAATATGTCAGAGTTAAACGTTGGTGTCAGCAGTCATCTAAGCTCTAGAATCGATTATATTGGGTCAGAATCATAAAAGCATTAAGAATGACTTATACTGAATAAACTAGAATGTCATTCATAAATATTAAGAGTTACAGGTTACATAAACATGAGCTAGAACAAAATCATCTCTTAACCTAATTACAAAGGATCTAGTTACTCATGGCTAAAGCACAAATAACTAATATGAAAGAAGGATTCATTACATGAAATTGGTAATCGGATATGAGTTTTGATGGTCTCCACCTTCTCTCCAGATCTCCAGCTCTAAAAGTCAGTTTCTTTCTCCAAAATTTCCCCCACTTCCTTCAGAAAACAACTTCCCTTTTATAGGAAAATTCTCAGATACGCTAAATTCGTACTCCGATGCTGTAAATCGAAGCACAATTGCTTCATTAAACTCATATCCCAGCTAGAGTGTCTGCCAAAGCGTAGCCCGATTTGGTTCCATCGGAGCACAATTTTTTACGAAACAAAATATCTCAAATTTGTTGTAAAATCGTAGCCCGATGCTGTAAATCGAAGCACGATTTCTTCTTTGCTTGTCAATATCGAATGTGTCATTTGAAGCTTCTATCTCATGCAAAATCACCTGAACTCAGCTCAAAAGTACATAAAAACCAAAATAAAAGTATGTATGACCTAGTGTCATCAGCCTATACTCCTTGTTATGCACAAGATGATTAATGATCCGGCATATGATCTAATTTCCTATACTCATTGACAGTTTCCTAAATTCTATATATTCATTGATATTTTGATAAGTTTCTATAAAGTTAAGCTCGATTTGCAGTTAACTTTTCTTAATATGTTCTGTATTTGTAAACTTAAACTGTTCAACTCAGATCAAAACCAAAGGTCATCATTGGATTGGGTAAAGCGTTTTGAAATTATTTGTGGGATTGCTCGAGGTGTTTTATATCTTCATCAAGATTCAAGGCTGAAAATAATTCATAGAGATCTAAAAGCCAGCAACGTTCTCCTTGATGCTGCAATGAATCCCAAAATCTCCGATTTTGGTATGGCTAGAATATTTGGAGAAGATGAAATCCAAGCAAGAACAAAAAGAGTGGTCGGAACATAGTATGTGTCGCACACTTATATCACGAAAATATACAGATGGATATGTATTTTTATGATACTCTAACCATTTTGTATAATTGCAGTGGATATATGTCGCCCAAATATGCAATGGAAGGAAGATATTCAACAAAATCTGATGTCTTCAGTTATGGGGTCTTACTACTGGAGATTATTGCTGGCAAGAGAAACACACATTGTGAAACTGGAAGAGACTCCCCAAATTTAATTGGACATGTAAGTTATATATAATAAAAAGAATAGCCTAAAAATTGGCCAACAATCTAATGATGCATGACATGACATATTTTTTTAAAAATTGTGTTGTGCTTTTATAGGCGTGGACACTATGGACAGAAGGAAGACCCTTGGATATAGTTGATCCAGAACTAAACCAGTTTTATCCTCCTACTACAGTTATGAGATGCATTCAAATTGGACTCTTCTGTGTGCAAGAAAATGCAATTAATAGACCATCAATGTTGGAAGTTGTTTTCATGCTATGCAATGAAACACCTCTGTGCCCACCTCAAAAACCAGCATTTTTATTCAATGGCAACCAAGAGTTGCAAGAGTCGTCAGCTTCACGAGGAAGATCTTCAATAAATGAAGTAACAGAAACTACCATCAGTGCTCGCTAAAAGCTACCTTAATCAAATATGTAAATTTTTGGTTTATACTTTCACCTTGGAATTGAGTTTGTAGACATTTCTAGAGTTTCTTGAGAAACAAGTAAGTCACTTTGTGGTACTGTAAAATGAATAATTTGAGTATGTGTCCATTTCAATAAGCTTATCAGTTGGAGTTGGTTTTTAACACAATGCTTTAGATGTAATATACAGACCTATAAATGCTCTATAGTCGCAGAGATAGGTACAACAAATAGCCGAATTGCGTAAACGATCGTGTTTCATTGTCTTGTAATTTTTGTTTTCTTCAAATTAAAATTATGAAAATAATCATCGAAAAGCCAAGGAAATGAAATCAACTAATATGTCATTTGAGGCCAAAGAATAGTAGTAAAATTCTAAAAGGTAATTACTCATTGTAAATCCTTTAAAAAAAATCATAGTGGATCAATCTTTGTCATTCAATATTAAAAACTAACTAATAAATACGTCTATTGCAAATATAGTCATCATCAAAATAACAATGTAAAAATTAAATTTCACATGGAAAAGAGTTTAATGTATATAAACCAACCGTGTAAAAAAGTTTTACACCATCGTTCAAAAAGAAACCATCATATTGTCATGTTTGTATATTTTATAACCGATTTTTAAAAATAAGTTAAATATATTTTTCGTCTATACAAAATTATTAACTTTCGTTTTTTGGACCCATGAATGTTTCAATTCCTAAAAAAAAAAAAATGCATGGAAATTTGGATCCTACTCTTAATTCAACATATATTTTGATTGAATTTTTAGCTTAGAATATTATAAAAAGTTCCTCTGAACAAATGAGCATAAAAATTGATTTTTAGGTTGACGTTTTTTTCACTTTTATCATGAATTTGTAACGTTTCATAATCATATTTAATTCATGTGATGTTAAAAAAAAATGAATATTTTATGAGTTTAATGGTGCTTTGCACACACGACCAATCAAAACATTTTATCACGAAAATTAAAAATATTAATTGATGTGACACTTCTAAATATTTTAATTTTTTTTGACAAAACTTCTAAATATTTTAATATCTGTGTGCAAAATTATTTTGAACCGTCTATCCACCACTATTAATTGACTTTTTATAATGTTCTAATCTATTTGCAAAAAATCACTAAAAAAAAATTTTAGGAAAAAAATCGCTAAAATTTTTAAAAGTCGAGATCCGTTAATTTTCACTTTACTCGGTTAAAAAAAATTAATCATTAACAATATCAAAAAATTTGTTGCAAAAACCGTCATACCTTCTCAGTCGAGATCCAAGCCGCGCTGCTTTCAATGTTCCCTCCACTCTCGCTTATGTCGGTGAATCATCATTAGAGCTTTCTCCATGTATCGCACCTCACGCCATTTCCAATGTTCAGGTACGGGTTGCAACCATGTGGAACACCGTGTTCTCTCGACACAACACGTGCTGCATGACAGAGAATACGCCGGCGACTGATACACCTCCCTTGCCGAACATTTCCTTCACAAAGATCACTCAGAAGAACGAAGCACCGGCAATCACAGCATGACAAGTTAGTGTTGGTAGTTGGTACAATCGACAAGGGTAATATTGTAAACTTCAAATAACTAACTATATATTTAAATGCTACAAGTTCATAGGTTCTCTAAAAAAAAAAAGTTTTCATAAGTTTTTTATTTTTATTTTTGAAGGAATAAGTTATTTTTAAAAAAATATGGTTGGATTGAGTTAAAAAAAATCCCAACTTGCACACTACCCATTTTTTCAATCCAATTATTACTCCTCCCAAACCAAACATCCCAACGATATTTACGGAGGAAGAGAGGATGGGATATTGATTGGTGGGGAAAAAAGAAAATCAAAGTGTGAGTATGGCTTGTGTTTGGTGGATTGCGGATTGTGTTTCATTTTCGTGGGTTTGATTTTTTATTGGAATTTTGGGTTTTGATGGAGGAGAATGTTAAAAACAAATTGGTTTTGAGTGTGAAACTCAGATCTAATTTTTAGGATGTTTTTGGTGTTTTTTTTTTTTTTTTACAAAGATGAAGATATGAATGTTGGGATGAAGATCTGGGTTTGGAATTTATAATTAACTTATTAATTTATGTAGTAAAAATTAAATAATAAATTATTTTATTTAATGATTTGGAGTTGCCATGTAATCATTTAACTACGACACAAGCATATTTCACATAGTTGGATGGAAAATGACTACGGTGCAAACGTTGACCGATTTAAAGGACTAATTTAAAACTACAAAATGCTTAAATGACCAATCCGGTATAAACGTAAAACATAAAGACCTTGGGAGCTATTTGACATATATATATATATATATATATATATATATATATATATATATATATAAAAGAATTTTTTTTATATAAGACACAAAACGGTAAAAAATATATTGAGGTTTGAAATGATTGGGATGAGACGAAATTACGTTTTTGTTGGTCATTAAATCATATGTGGTGGTTGAACAATTTTGTTTGTTTGAGCATCAACTAATTGTTTTTGGTTTCAACTGGTTTTTTTTTTTTTGAAGGAAAGAAATATATGAAGTTTGTTGAGATATTTATTTCAAATAAAATATTAGTTTTAAAAAATAAAAATATTGAGAATAAATGTGGAAGCGACACATGGGTTAACGTTATTACTAAAACTCATATATTTGATAAAAATATTCTATAGATTAATTTAAAAAATAAAATTAAGATCATTAAACCAATTTTTGATAAAAATATATTTAAGTTAAATAATACTAAAGTTAGTTGTCGAAAATGATAGAATATAGCGTAAAAGAAAGCTAAAAGAAAAAATACAGTAAATATGAACTGAAACACCGTAAAGGAAAATACAAAACTTGGTAACTCATGACCATAAATATTTTTTGGGGGATAATATGGTTCGTTAAATTTTTTGATTAAATTTGGTTCATTAAATTAAATACAAAGGAAAAAGAAGAAGAATTGATAAATAGTAATAAAGGAAAATAATAGGTTGTAATAATCAAAATATAAAATCTATTGGAGAATTGATTCTTGTTAACTCAAAAGCTAGGAGTTATAGCTTCAACTAGAATTGCTTTTGGAGAATTCTCTCGTCACAACTTTTGATCTCCATGCTTATGTAAAATCATGTGTTTCCTTCGAAATTTTATATTATTTTTTTCCTGGTCGTGTTTAGTACGTTACTGAAATATCTTTTGCAAAAATTTATTTATTTTTAACAAGTGATGAACTAAATATGAATTTTTAAGTTTTTACCTCCTAAAAATTCATATTTAATTTATATCTTGTTAAAAATATATATTATTTTTTAGAATATAGTTGTCATCGGAATCGAAATTCTCATAAGAATATATGTAAGTAGGGTCGAAGTTCTCATAAGAATAGATATCATTAGAATTGAAGTTCTCGTAAGAATCCGTCATTAAAGACAAATTGAATTTTGCCACTGATGGTTAGCGACGAGGAAATTAGAGACAAATTTACTAAATCCGTCATTAAAATTCGTCGCTATTTCAATATATTTTAGTAGTGTAAGATGATTCGGATCCAGATACCTATACGACCCGACGCGCTACACTACTAGAAAAGAACCAATTAGCGACGAAGTTTCTAAATAATGACTTTATCTGGAAAAAAAATCAAATTAATGTATAAAGAAAAAAATAATACGATGAATGAAATAAATCAAAATATCATTTTAGTAATAGAAAATACTAATAAAATTCTAGATTATACATTTAATAAAATTAAAATTGAACGAAGCAAAATAAGTAGTATACAAGAAACATTAGATAATATAAATAGAGAAAAAGGAATCAACGAGGATGAAAATATTTTTAAAATTAAAGAAATTTTACTATAGGAGTATAAAAAAAAGATATATATGAATTATTAGATTTTAAACCACAGTAAATAAAACAATTAGATAAAATAATTAAGCAAGAAATGTATCTGATAGTTTCTTTGACAACCAAAATGGATCCAATAGACTAACGGTATCATATTTAATATATCTCATCGTTGAATATGACCTAATTTGACTAAGAATGAAGTAGGAGCTAGAATTTCAGCCATCAGAGTATTCGGTATAAATCAATTCGACAAACTATTCTTTCAGAAACCTAGTTAACATTGAATGACATTTCTCGAACAACTAAAATGGACCCAATCGACTAATAGTATCAAATATAATTTCATGTTAGATCATATTCAACGTACCCATATCCGTTAGCCGGTTGGGTCCATTTTTGTCGTCGGGAGAATGTCTTTTCGTGTCGACTAAGTTTTTGAAGAGATAATTTGTCATATTGACTTATACCAAAAATTTCAATTACCACAATTTCAATTCCTACTTCGTTCTTAGTTCAATTAGGTAATATTCAAAGGTTGCATTTGTTTATATTTGAAACCATTAGCCGGTTGGGTCCATTTTGATGGTTAGGGGAATTTCATTCCATGTTGACTAAGTTTCTGAAGGGATAATTTTACAGATTGACTTATTTTGAAAATTTTCTATGGTCAGGGGAATTTCATTCCATGTTGACAAGGTTTCATTCTTATCGCTGAAATTACAGTTCCTATTTCTTTTTTAGTCCAATTAAGTCATGTTCAAGGGTCTGATTAATTATTTTTTATACACTATTAATCGGTTGAATTTCCTCGATCAAAATCTTCCGAATCGACATATTATCCCATAAAAAACATAGTTAACATGAAAATTCATTTCTATGTTGACTTAAATATGATTTTTTTTTTTTTAAGTTTAAGCATGTATAATTCATATTTCTTGGTTCTTTAGTAATTTAAAAAAAATTGTGGGTGAAATTTTTATAATATTCTAAATATCTTTGTAATAATTCATAAAAATATATGGAAAGCACACCTGAGTCGATTGGAAAAACGAAAAAAAATGTTTGGTGATGTGAAATTCTTTAGTAAGATTAAAAACAAAATGAGATGTTTATAGGGATAAAAACTAATGTAAACCTAATTATTTCTAAATTTTATTCGTATCATCTTATATTATTCCTTTTTTTTTACAACGTTTTATATTATTATTGGCAAAATTACTCCAAACATCCTTTATCTTATTTGAATGAAAAAAATATATTTAACTCTTTTTTTTTAAAAGTTGTTTAGAGGAATCACACCAGTGGCGGAGTCAGAAAAAGAACTCGTGTGGGCCACTAAAATAAATTATAATATATAAAGATAAATTAAAGTTGTAATAAGTATTAAGCCCGAAGTTGAAATGATGGAGTTTGACTAAAAAGTTAGAGTGGATACTTAAATAATTACATATTTTACAACTACTATAAATTATGAAACTTTTTTTGTACAATACAACTGTTAACTGAGAGAATTTTCAGTTGACAAAACAATATGCGAGAGATTTAAAACCCATGCAAATTTGAAGGTTTGTAAACCTCCACTAGCTTGCTAAGTATAAGCATCACATAAATCACGTATGTCACTTTTGAAACCGTCGAAAATTAACACCGTTGAAAAATTGTTTAAAGTCTCATAAAATAAACCTATAATTCAATTATTAAAAAAATTCAGGTGCACCACTACATCACTTTATGAAAATTTCGATCAACCGAAATTTAAAACCGACACAAAATTGTACAAAATATCACAAAATAAACCTATAGTTGTTAATTTTTAATTTTTCGAGTGGGCCTTAACTCATCCTATCTAAATCACACCATTTAATATTGTTGAGATGTCATGCTCAAATAGCATTTCTAACTTCTAATAGTAGTATGTCACAACACTTTTTTTAGAAAATAAATATTTTTTTAATTGTGTTTATGATTTTTCTTTCCCTCATGTTTATCGAAACCCAGAACAATGAAAATGCATTCTAAATCCATGACTAATGAAGTGGGTCTTTCTTGTAAAAACAAGAAAAAAGTGAGTTCTTGAAATAAATCAATTAGCCATAGTTCCAACACTCTGATGCATAAATTGAAAGGCAAATCAAAATATTTCTTCATAAACTAAATGAATATTCAACTATGGAAAATTAAACCTGGTGATTAAAAGAAGTTTGGGCAATGGTGGGGAAATCAATTTGGTTTTTACGAACGGTAGTTGACGAGGGAGGGGAAAAACAGATAAAATAACGCGGATCTAAAAAACGCAGATTTTAAACAATCTCACATGGGTAGAGAAGAACGAGATTGAAGGAGATTAGTTTGGATCTGGAGGGTAATGGTGAGGTTAATTTTGGTTGTTAATTTTGAAAGTTTGGACAAAGTAAGTAGAGATTCAATATCTTTGAGAAAAGAAAGAGATGGATTTGATTGTGTTAATTTGAGTCAACTCAGGTTATAAAAAAGGCTTAATTGCACTTTTTGGCCCTCTATGTTTCAAGAAATTGCAATTTTGGCCCCTAACTAATTAAAATACAAAACAGTCCCCTATGTATTGGATCTTTGGCAATTTTGGCCCTCTAGATCAATTTTGACTCGGTCAACACTGACGTGGCATTTCAAAGCAATGCACACGTGGCGGATTTGAAGTGTCACGTCAGCGTTGACCGAGTCAAA
>Ga0315914_1005587_pt1 | contig 18247 bp, 6 predicted proteins | sample MpolenodulesMG_FD_203920 | JGI IMG/M metagenome (GOLD analysis project Ga0315914, IMG submission 203920) | Medicago polymorpha root nodule microbial communities from Los Angeles, California, United States - elongated nodules | ecosystem: Host-associated > Plants > Roots > Nodule | place: USA...
TTCATTTTCCCCCCCCCCCCCCCCCCCCCCAAAAAAAAAAAAAAAAAAAATTAAAAATAGATGCAATAGAGTAAACAGTACCTGACGGAGCCTTGAAAAAGGAAAGAGCATAAACAGGCAACGACGACATGACAGATTTCAGCAAAACTAGACGACCACCGAAGGACAAGAATTTCGAACTCCACCTTAGCAGTCTATCATTTATGCGTTTCAAAAGAGGGTCCCAAAAAGTCACCCGACTCACGTTTCCACCAATAGGCAAACCAAGGTACATAAACGGTTTCAACCTTACAATTCAAAACCATAGCTGCTTCAACTAACCAAGATCCAGGGACATTCACCCTAACTAGAAGACTTTTCGCAAAATTCACCTTTAAGCTAGACAACTCTTTAAAAAGAATAAGCACGGCTCGCATAGCTCGGATGTTAGCCCATGATTTTTCCCCCAAAATTAAAGTATCATCCGCAAACTGAAGATGAGACACCACCACCGGGTCGTTCCTCCCAACCATGTAACCTTTATATAAATTGTTGTGAGACAAAGAATCCATTAAAACATGAAATCCCTCTGCTGCCAGAAGAAATAAGAAAGGCAACAAGGGGTCACCTTGCCTCAATCCCCTTCCCAAATAGAACTCATCTGTTGGAGACCCATTCACCAATACCGAGGCTGTCACTGTCCCAATACACTCTGTAATCCATTTACGCCATATTGTCGGAAACCCCATTTTCACCATCACCTCATCCAAATATTTTCAATCAATGGAGTCGTAAGCTTTCTCAAAATCAACCTTAAACAGGATCAACTCTTTCTCAAAATCACCATCACCTCGTGAGCTTATCTCAGTTGGCATGGACAATGCATAATATATGTAAGGTCTAGAATTCAAATCCCAATCATAAAAAAAGATTACTATATGCTTTTCTCTTCAACAATGGGAGGATATATACTTCGAGTTTTTTGAGGTTTTTGTTGAGGAATCACCAATAGATTGAATGGAGATGGTATAAGGTTTGTAGTTTGTACTTTCTTATTTATGTTAGCTTGGTTATTTCGTTTGTATTTGCTTTTGCATTTGATTTTGATGTGTACGTCAAAATTAGGATTAGTCGATTAGGAGACTTTGTGAAAAGAAATTTTTGATAAATTTAGTGTATTTTTTAGGTGTTTTAGGAGAGAGAAAGATGAAAGAGATATGAGAGTGATGGAAATTTTGAATGATTTTCCATCTACAAAGTAATTTAATGTCAACTTATGTCTTACGTGGTTCACATTCACAACAAATATTAATATATATGAACAATATATCATGGTATATTTGTCAGAATAACGCTGAATCATGGTGGTTCTATTAACAACAAAAAAATACATCCTTCAAAAAAAAAAACAAAGTATATCTTAAGAATTATGGTTGATTCACTCTAACTTCAACGCGATATCAATGATGTAATTAAATTTTGACATGTGTCATCTTGACATTTGGTTTTCACATATGAAAATGTCATCACTCTTCTAATTAACTTTTTTTAAAAGGCTAGTAGTATGATTTTAGAATCTTAATAATAATCCCTTCATATATGTATGTGTGTGTTAATAATATTGTCCAAAGTTGGCAAAAGCCGGTAGTAAGTTCTCTTTCTTTGATGCTCAGCTTTTCTTTTCGTGAAAGGTAAACAAAAGAAAATTATTGTTTTTCATCATCACAAACTATAATTCTAATTTTGCAAATAATGTATTTAGGAAATATAGGTTCTTTTAGGTTCATCTCTGATACCACAATACTATTGACATTTTCGCACAAATAATTATATCACAATGTAGATAAAAAATATTTTCACATTTTCATTTAACGCTTTAAATTTTCAGACTGATGGGATTTTTTTCATTTTGGAAATCATCCTAACACGTCTTTTCAATAACAATATTACCAACCATAGTAATAGTACTTTTTAAAATATTAAGAGGAATGCTACCAACACTCTCTTTTGAACACTCTCTCTAACACTCACTCTTTTATTGGATGAAATTTATGCATGTCCCACCACTTTGTGTGGGTTCTATTTCCAAAGTGTACACTCACAATGATTTAAACCAATAAAAGAGTGAGTGTTAGAGAGAGTGTTCAAAAATAAGTGTTGCTAGCATTGCTCAAATATTAAATATATTTCTATCTTTATTATTTTTTATATTTTAATAAATTACAATTATTTTTCAAATCATATTTTTTTTTCCCTCAAAAAAAATATGTCAGTGACAAAAATGATTTTAAAACAAAATAATATTAAACTCATATTTCAATATTTTAATTTTTTTGGGATTTTAAAATTAAAGTTTTCAAATATATAATAAAAATGAGAGAATGGCCTTTATTGAAATAAAATGAGAGAAGGGTGCGTGTTCTAGGCGGAGGTACTACCATGGAAGAACACCCAAAATAAAATAAATTAATAAATAAATAAAAAGAGGAGGGGGTGCCGTGGGTGGATTCACGGCCCAGCTAGCATGGGCAGTTGTCAGGGCTCTAGCCCAAAACTTTTACAATTTTTTATGTGAATTTCTTATATAAACCCCTATAAATTTTTTATGTATATTTATTGTTGGGAAATTTCTTTAGATTTTTTAATTATTTGCTTGCAATTTCTTTTGTAAACCTCTGTGAATGTTGATTATTTGCTGCAAATGCAATTTATCCCAAACCCAAAGAGTGAAAGAGGCCTACATCTCAAAAATTGAAGAGAAAAAATAACTTTATAATAATCTGGCTCCGCCGCTGGGGGTGTGGTAAGTAGATAAATGGCCAACAACAATAGAAATCCACAAGATTGTTCCTGTATTAGTTTTAGATACATTTCCCAAGCAACTTAAAAATTTGATCTGGTTATGACTTTTTTGGACCAAGCTTTAATAAAAGGCTAACTTGACGGCAAAAGAATGTGTTTCCAACACTCTTTATCTCAACTTAACAGAATGTATACTACAGTATTAGCAATGTAACATCAACGCACATTATTCAAACATTGCGCAAACTAGTTCTAACATAGTAAAACCCAATTTTGTCAGCAAAATCTAGTATTATACCAAGGTCAAACACAATTAGAATACATGGTTTACTATGTATCGCACAACCATGATTGCATTTCCTGTACCAGTAGTATTATTAGCCTCTAATCAAGTTTTTTTTACAATTAGTGAAAGCATATTTTTTGTTGTATGGATTCTATTAGGAAATATTGTCAGATAAAATTTGCATTAAAGAAAGAGTTCATAACAGAGAGTTTCCATCAAAAAACTATAGCGGGATGTACGGGCTTACGAATAAAATTTGCACTAGATAACTGATAACAAGTCCTAAAGAAGAAATGCATTGAAGTTATGCTCATGCAGACCCACTCCAAATTTTAAACATGTTTTAAGACGGGGTTAAATGTCTTGAAAAAATGTTTGGTTAAAAACAGTCATGCACTGCGACAATAATTTGTCTTGGTTTAAAAAATTGGAATACTCTGAATCTTAAATATAAATAAATAGACAGATAAAGCTATAATGTTTCATAATAGTGTATCAAGTGTATCAATTTGAACTGGACACTCTGAACTTATATGTCATTGTCCAACTCTCAGTTATAGGTGCTGCTGCTCTTCTGCCAACCAAAATAAATATACATCAATGACCTTTGTATACTCATGTTCTTGACCATATCAAATTCTAAGTAGCCAACTCATAAAATGGCAATCCAATTTTTATGGGAGAAACTTGTCTTCGTGTGTGGACCAGCAAAATTTGGTCCCCCCTATAGTCTTATATCATAAGTAAGGAGGACATGTCATTTTCCCCCTTCTTTTATTTTTGTTTGGGTCCTCTTTTCTTTTATTGTTACAATTTTGGGTCCTATATTAATCATTCAATTTGTATCACCACAAAAAATAAAATAAAAAATCTTACATAAAATAAAATACAAAATCATTCAAATTGTAAACTAATGAATAATGAGTTCTGGGCCACGGATGTAGTGATATTGCCAGCCCAACAATTAACTTGTCACCACATCTTCCCTTTTTTCCCTAACATACTCATTTTCTTGAAAAAAAATTATTTTTCTAAAAAATATTTTTGGATTTTGGTAAAAAAAACAATATAAAAAAATATTTTTAGATAGTAAAAGATGTTCAAAATTATTTATGAGTAGAAAATTAAACGTCTTAAAGAAGTTTTTTTTTAAAGAGTCAATGTTTGAAAAAAAAAATATGGGACTTTAATAGTTTTACCCTTACTTAAGTGAATTTCACTTATATACTAGTATAAGTGAATTTTACTCTTTTACTAGAGAATTTCTTTTAGGAATTTTTACCAAGTTGAAATTTTGTTGGTGTCAAGTTCTCAAGTCTATTTAGTTCATCAATTTATACTTTTGAAGATAACTTAATGAGTGGAGATCAATTAAACAAATTAGTCGTGTCAAGAGTGTATGTAGATCCTCTCTTATATTATTTCTATTTACTCCTTCTTCTCTTTCTCTTTGTTCTTTTTAAGATGATCCAAGTAACAAATACTAATATATATAGAATGTCGGGTAAAAAAAAAAGAAAGTATACACAGAGTATGGTAAATGGTTGCCGTTGAAACAAATAGTATGGTAAACGGTTTAGTGAAAAAGGGTCATGGTAAATGTTAGGAGTAGAGATTGATCCCGAGACCTGAATACATATAATTTTTGTGTCCCAATCTATATCACTAGACTACTCTTTAATTAAAATATAATAATCTAAATAGAAAGCACAATAAATGTCTTTCTAACCCTCCCACGTTTTTTTCTGTCTCTTTTGATCGTTAGACAAAATCAATAAAATATTAATTATCGGAAGAAAAAAAAAATAGAGAGATAATAGAGGGAGCAAAGGTACAGTGAAAGTCTAGATCACTCAATTATCCAAAGGACATGTGATAACATACTCAAGCATGGTGAATCCTCTCAATCCAAATATTTCACTATATAGGGCCCGTTTGGATTAGCTTATTTTAGAGCTTATATAAAACAGCTTATGCAAATAAATAAGTTTTTATGTATTATTTATAAGTTTTTAAGGTTGGTTATGAAAAAACAGTTTATGAAGATACGATTTTCGCTAGTGAGAGCTTATAAATTAAAATAAAAGCTTATTTATTTACATAAGCTATTTTTCATAAGCTCAAACCAAACAGGACCATAAACCTCTTACAACATTTTGATATTTTCTATTAGAGAATTAACTTCCATGTTTACTTAAAAAAAACTTTCATGTTTTTTTTAGGGGAAAAAAACTTTCATGTTGAAAATTATGTATTTTTTTATTTAGACTTTCGACTCACTAGTGCGATGTAAATTTGTCGATGATAAAATCAATAATTTTATGTGATTTAATCATTTATTATATACGCATAATTTTTTTTTTGAAGTAGTGCATAAATATTTTATTATAAATTTGATTGTTATGTTTTAATATTAATGAATAAAAATATTTATTTATTTTTGAACTGATGAATTATCCTTTTTCTGATGGAAAAAAAGTATTAAAATCATTTTTTATTTTTTTTAAATCTATAACAAATGGGCCGTAATTCGGGCCCTCCACTGAAGTGGACTCTAATATTGGCCCAAATAACAATGCGTAGAAGTAAATTTTACCCTATACCCCTACATTTGTACCTTCACCCCTACAAATTATCAAAAATTCCAATATTATCCTTTCTGTGCTTCATTATCTATGAATCTAGATGAGTTCACCCCACGTCTAAGTCCATTTTTATCATTTCCAAAAGTACTTAAACACCATTCCGATCAGGATCATTTACGAAAAACTAGTATTTACATTTCCGAAAATATACCGGAAATCTTTAAGACTCCTTTCCGGTTTAAATTCCCGTTGATTTTGAATAAATAATTAGAATGGAATTTGCAGCTTTAAAGTTGTTGATACGAATAGAGTTTTGATGGGAGAGAAACTGAATGTGAGTTTTTATTGAATTAAAACAAAAACAAGCTATATTGAGACAATTAATATTATATATTAGATTAGGAGATAGGATATTGATAATTCAGGTATTGATCATTAGATGTGATATACTGTTTATAATTTAGTAATTTGATGATTTTTGGAAATGTTGGAAAGGTTTAAGGGAGAAAGAAACTTGAATTCTACTCTTTGCCCAACAAAAATTACTCGCACCCAACTGAACTTCTCAAAATACCATGCGTAAGTTAAACTGTAAAAAAAACGTGACTTAGTTTATACACATGCGTGACTTAAGTCACGCTGCGTGAGTTAACTCACGCTAGTTTTCAATTTTCAAAAGTGGAGTCACACTTTAAAAACTCATACCATTATTGTATCTCTTTTTTTCTTTATTTTCCGATAAGCTAATAAAGCCATGAGTATTATTCCACAATTCTTCTAAGATACGAATATGATGCGCAACATTTGAATTTAAGATCAGGAGTTTGACGATACCAACACCAATTGATTCACCAACGAGAATCATATGCCAGAATCTTCACATTTGAACCTGCTGTAAGCTATGAAATAGGATCTAAAACAGAAGCACTACAACCAATCTATCATTAATGACACCACAACATGATCCAATTATGCCATTAACTGGCTGCTCTATTGAATTACGTGATGCACTTTTGGAAATTGAAAACCAGCGTGAGTCAACTTTTACGCACTTAAGTCACGTTTTTTTTTTTACATTTGCGTGGGTTAACTTACGCAGGGGTATTTTAGAAAGTTCAGTTGGGCGCGAGTGATTTTTGTTGGGTAAAGAGCAGAATTCAAGAAACTTATGTAATGGATGGATATTGTCGGGTGCAACTTGAAAGCGACAAATACAAAAATCTGAACTGATCTGAGGATAAAATGGATATTTTATGTAAAATTTTAGGGTGAGAGTACAATTGTAGGGGTATGGGGTATAGCTTGACCCAAAAAGAATGAAAATCATACAGGATAATCAATGACATATTATAACTTTGTTAAAAAAAAAACCAATGACATATAATGGATGGTTAGGCAGCAAACTTGTTTTGCTTTTGTGTTGCTATAACTTTTTTGTTTTGAATTTTAGTGTATGAAACATATAAACTCTCTTTTTTATTAGTACTTGTTTTGTTTTAATTCCTCCAATACTTGTTTATTTAGGAATTGGTCAATGGTTCCTTCACAAAGGAAAAAAGAATTGGTCAATGGCAATGCGTGGATCGATATATTTTACCCATTACAAGAACAAAATATACAATGACCAAATTTTAGATGAACTAAATTAGTAAATAATAAGGAAAAAGGGTAAAAAAGGAAACAAAAGTAAAAAAAAAATGATATTTTGAAATAAAAATAACTTTTTTTGGCGTGTATTAAGAGTGAAAATTGTTTTATTTGGTAAAGATGCAACATATGACACAAGGAGAAGCTACTACTAATATTATTATGAACAATAGATATGATATAGTGTATATCATTTGTCGTCATGATGAGTTTGAAACAATCACGATGAGTTACTGTGATTTTGACAAATCTATATTAATATCAAGTACGGTAGATAGTGTTTGGGAAGAATCATGTGTGGTTCCGATATATGAACGGGTATCAAAGACATCGACACACACTCCTTAATGGTTTGCCTTGCAAACTTTTTAAAACACGTAAATTTTGGTTGTTAAATAAAGAGACATAATATTTGGGCAACTTTTTTGGATAACTTTTAGGATAACTTTCTTACTCACATTGTATATTTATTATTTATTTCTCTTCTTTTTACTCTATTGTTTTTGTCAAATAAAAAAAGAGGAAATAAATTATTACAAAAATTGTTTAAAAATATATGTATAAATATCATTCCTTTTAAATAATTATAAAACATGTCTTGACTCTCGATCAACAACCAACATGATGTGCTCCGTGTTTGGTGATTTAAGATTTTTTTTTTTTGAGGGAAGGTGATTTAAGAATTAATATTATAAAAAAGTCATTCAAAAATTATTATAATATATGTATTTTTTTAGGGATTATATGTATATTTAATATTTATATACTAATATTCAATAAAATATCTTATCAACTCTATATTTTAGCCCTCGTATAAATTTAGCTAACTCCACCACCGATGTGTTTTGTGATAGTTGCAACCAACCACATTGATACAAAGTCTTATTGAACACAAGGAGGGGCTGAGGGACTGCATTAAGAACAAAGATGCTGATATTTTCTATGTGAGAAGTGGTAGTCGGTATTTCATCAAAGGATTGTAATTTTCAAGTGACACGCATAATTGGAGTCACAAAAAAGAGATCAAATTTAAGGGAAATGTTGGAAAAGTGGCATTTTAAGAATCTTGGGACTCTTCTTGTCAAAAAAAGAGTCTTACAACTCATTGGCAAGAAGTGTTATATATACTCCCTGTATATAAGACATGTTGATAAATTTATTTGTACATTTTTTAAAAGTTTACAGTGATTTTTCGTATATATTAATTATGATGTGAACTCTGTAACTACAAATCTCACACCAATGAAACTGTACGGAAAAAAAAAAGTAGTAACCAATATCAAAGTAACCTCAAATAACAACAACAGTAATAAACATAGATATAATATATAGGAATCAAGTGTGTAAAACACAAAACCACCAGCAAAAGATAAAGAGAGAAGAGAAAAAAACACACCAAAAAATGTTTACCCAGAACAATGACCTACTATTGGAGAGAGAGACATTTCCACTCCATTATCACTGAGTTATTTGGAAATAGATACAAAAGAGTTATAAGAAATTAGCCTCAACAAGCTATCCAAGAACAAAACCTAATTTCTACATTTTCTCAACTCCTTCTCAAGAACAAGAGACTCAATGATTTAACTCACCAAAAATGTTTACAAATTTTTCCCAATCCAAGATAACCTCTCACCAAAGACATTGAACCCTAAAGTTCCCTCATTTGATATCCTATGTTTCTCTCTCTTGAAGCCCCCACTCAAAACATGAAATAATGCAATCTTATATATTGTCTAGAAATCTGAGTCATTATGTCACGATAAACAATCAGTACACGAATACAATACTACACTCTATCCGTTAATCGTGTCACAATGCATTGCAATCGTGCCACGATAAAACCAGTGACAACCTCCAAACTAAGAACTACAATTGTGTCACACATACATCAATTCATCTATCATCGTTTGTATGCAATGCACAATCGTGCTCCCACAATTTCCCTCAAACTTCAACATCAATTTTTTGACAAATTTCAACAAGTTATTTCTTTATTAACATACCTATGATAAATTTACATATTCTAAAACTGACAATAATACTAGCTATGATGAAAAATTCAGTTGTTTAAAACTAATAATAACATACCTATAATAAATACTAACTAATTTTTTCTCTTTTTTGAAAGATACACTTGTAAAAACAATAATTGTTATTAAAAAACTTAATATTATTATCAATTTTCTTAATTTCATTGATTTAATACATTTTTTTAAGGAGCAGTGATTTAATACATGAAGTCCTATATATGAACAAAAAAAAGGAGGCCACATATCTAAAGGATGTTTTTGAGTTTTGAGCGTTCTTTCTTTTCTATCTTCTTTATTTCCTTCCCTTTGTTCATTGAAACGCGTCCAAAAATGCCATCATCAAATGTATGTGTTATGAATATATAAAGCAAAGGGGAAAAAGTATTAAACAACCGAAAGAGGGAGCACCATAGACATAAATTATTATCAAGTGATTATTAGGTTAGAGCTTAAATAAAATGTTTAGTGCTTAAATAAACTACTTACAAGGATGTAAGACATCTACTATATGGCTGCTAGAAGGAATATGTGTTGGAAAGAAAACAGATTACATTAAACAATATAAGTTCTCATTCATTTAATTGACCAATTAGATCCGGTAGGAAAAGATTCCATTTAATTTTCACGGGTTAAGTCCCACAATACAAAACGTGCGGACAAAGTAACAATATTCTTCTGCTTAATGAAAATGTGGTTAAGAAGCAAAGCCAGCCCACATTCCACAAAGTAGCAAGCAATTTGTTGTAAAGCCACCATATGAAATTGTTCTTACCTCAATTTTTCGATGTATTGTATTTTTTGGGTCTTGTGTGTAGGTTTTCATGGTTCTATTTTTAGTTAAAAGGCGCTTATAAATTACTTTAATCTTCATTCTCAATTAATGTGTGACTTTTTAGTGTATCACTAATCCCTCAATCAAGGCTAAGGAATTAAGGGGTTTGGTGCTTAGGCACCTACCTGGCGTACCAATTTTCTGATCTCAAGTCGTCTCCACCATGTTTTTTATGTATTGTTGTTGTGAGTCTTTCAGAAACTCAGACAATTTTCTCCTTTAAAAAAAGCGACTCATTAGATAAATTACTTTTAATGAAACTTTTTATATTTCATGTCCCTGATAGAGATGAAACTCCCTCTTTCAATTTTTACATACCATGATGCTTTCCACCCACCCCTGTCTACAAGCCAAGCGGTATATATAAATAGTAAAAATCATACATATAATTTTTAAAACTCTACTATATGGTAGTACAACATTACAGATCATATCTTCATTTTAATTCAATTGAACAGGTTGTGCAAGCTGTTGAAAGATAACATAGCTAGCTCTTCTTTCTTTCTAGCTAGCCATGCCTTGCATATATTGTCAGTATTTCAGTGCCTTTACTATTTAATTAATTTAGTGTTTTGTGCATGTCGTTAATAAAATAAAAAATAAAAGGACACAGTACTAATACCGTACTAGCATGTTGCTTTAAGCCTTTAACTAACAATCTAACATACTCTAGGAAAATACTTTTTTAGGTTAGGTGGTTATTCTTGTGAAGAAAAAAAAAGTTAGGTAACTATTGAGTGGGAAAAAAAGGTTAGGTGATTATTTTACACTCCACAATAATAAGTGAATTATACAGGTGGATTTGAATGATTGGTGAATTTGACGAAATTACGATAGATTACAACAAAATCATTGTCATAGTAATTTTATAGTATCGTCACAATTTCCTCAAACTCGTTGTTAATCCAAACATGTTTAAACTTTAATCAATTGCTTATTTGACATAACAATATGAGTTTTTCTATCATGTGCAAATTTGCAACAAGTATGGAACAATGATTAGTGTTGCAATATCCCAAAAGAATTGAGGAAGACAAGGAGAAAGGAGAAAGAAGAAAGTGCATATAAAGGCCAATTTCCGCCTTCTATTCAACCTCTTTCATATCTATATCCTTTTTATTTTTTTGTTCTTGACAAATTTATGAAGTTATAAATATTTTTTTATGTCTACATCACTAATCATCAACGTGGTCTCACATGTCAACTGTTAGAGAAATTCTTGGAAAGATAGTAGTGACAGTGCAAAACTAATTTGCACATGTATATATGACCAACTTGTTGATTATTGTCTCGTAATCCATTTTATTTTTTTTCCTTTTGTCATTTGTCTTTAGGCATAGACAATATCTGACAAGCATATTGTGGTGCACCATGGTATGCTCCAATTTTAAGTTTTAACTTTTTAACTTAATGGCAGGCAATTTCTGGTGCTTAGATTAAAGGTTTTTTGAATCAATAGCGACATATGCCCTTTAACGTAGGAATCACCAAATTGACTTAATGATACTCATCAGTAGTGAGAATCAAATTAGGAAGAGATAAAGCTAATAATAATGCAAGTGGCAATTAGAGGACTAAACATTGTTGTTAAGGTCCTAAAGCTAAGTCATCATGGTTGGAATTAGTTGGCCTAATGACCTGTTAATCTTATCCAGCAAATGTAAGAGGTTTTGGAATGAATTTGAACCTTTTGATCATTAACATTATATAACTAATTAATTGAAAACGTTTTGGAAAATGAAAAAAAAAAAAAACTAATTAATTTAACCACTACAAGATATATTTAGATTGTATATATGCGTAAAAAAAAAAAAGATTGAATAATTTTAAAAAATCATGCTTTTATGTTTTTAACAATAAAAGAAAATGAAACGCCGACTGTGGGGATCGAACCCACGACCACGTGGTTAAAAGCCACGCGCTCTACCACTGAGCTAAGTCGGCTTGCTTGTATTCATTTCTAGTTTTCTTTTAATCTCTCTCTATATCATAATTAAAAAGGTGATATTCAAAATAAAATATCATCATTTGTACACAAGTGAAAATTAAAATTACAAGTATTTTAGGAAACTAAAGGGGCTCAAAGATTTCACTAAATGGTTTCATTCAGTTTATAATCAAATTGTTGAATGAACTTGAATTTCATTATAAGATAAACTAGTTCAAAAGATAAAAATGAGGAAGAATGAAGAAATTGAAAGAGTTAAGATTGTTAGGGATTGAGTCATGGATGATAGATAGACAAAGAATGAGACAAAGGGAATATAAGGTTGATGGGTGGGGGAGATTATTGAATGGAGCCTAGCTATATAGACATTTGTGAAAAGTGGACTAAAAATAATTTAGTGATTAATTAAGAAACCATAAAAGTGGACCAATAGTTGTCTTGGCCTCATTGAGACACCATGTCAGAGAAGATTAGAAATAGAGTGTGATGGTGCTTGGTGGCCTAAAGCAATGCACCTGCTTGCTTACAGAACCGCCACTCCATCCAGTTTGGCCACACTCTCTCTTTGTCTTGGTTCACATTTTTCTTATTTTGCCCATACCATCTCTGGTCTTTATCATGTTCATGTGAAATGGATCAGGGATTGTTGGCATGACAAGAAACAGATTAGTTCATCAAATAATCCAAAACATGTTACCAAGGAATGTGGCCTTGTGCTTGATTTTTATGGCTCTGATAGTAATAAATAATAATCATTTTTATAGATTTAAATACATGTTCAGTCTATGTAAATATACTGAATTTTAGTTTTGGTCTTGGAATTTTATTTCATCTAGTAAATCAAATATCTTTGTTTTAAGTCTATGGTGTTAATGCGGGTTGGATAGCTCTAAGTGATTAAAGGAGTTCAAAAGTGAAATATACAGGTTCGAGTCCTAATAAGAGGAATAAAACATCAATAACAATTAACATATTAATCATTAAAAAAATCTTTAATATTAATTTCTATGTAGAATAAAAATCTTAGATGTTATTAATAGAACAGTGACGGTGTCACTAACGTATCATATTAACTAATCACGATTCATTTTTTAATATGATATGTTAGTGCCACATTTTTAAAAAACCTCGCAATTTTATAGTAACCAAAACCGTATTTGATCCATATTTTTAAAATGTCTTCCTTCTCTTTTTCTTCTTTTAAACTTTCTCTCCTATTCTCTGATGAACGAAAGTACCAAACAAATGAGTCTACGATGAATAGAGTGATACTAGTATTGAAATTGTTGTTCATTCCATATGAAAACGAAACTTGAGTTATGGACCCCTGCTAGCTAGTATTCAATGTCACTAGATTGGTTAAGCCGACATCCTTCAATAACTCATCTTGTTTGGAAGAAAAAGTTACTCTTCTTTTTTGAGGGGAAATAATAAAAAGTTACTTATAATTGTAAAATTATTTGGCGAAAACTTTTGAACAACCCACTCTCCGAGTCTCTCATACTTATATTATGTTTTTACTCTCTATCTTTCTCCTTTTTTCTCTCTTTCTATTGTTTTTAACTAATAAGAAAAGAGAGAAAGAAAGTTTTCATAAAATGTTTATACAAGTATCATCACTTTACTTTATTAGTGTTTTCGGTTCTACCTAAAAAAATTGAACAAGAATTTAAGTGTAAAAATCAAATTTGAAGTTTCATTAGTCACATGTTAATATACCAAAGATATAAATTATGTATTAGAAATTGTGCAAATTTATTTTTTAAAATTTTGAAAATTACTTTTCCTCGATAAATATTTATTATTTGTGAAATTTTTAATATTTTCAAATTAAAATTAGTTTTAAAGGTGAAATCAATTTCAATCAACAACATTTAAACACAAGACGAGTCCAACATGTTTAGAGGTTCAAAGTAAATTTTCTAATGTGGTCTTTTAAAATGAGAAAAATCTCAGAGAAATAAATTAGAACAAAAAATAAGTTTTGCTAAGTATAATGTTCAAATATTGATCAAACTTGTTTAGGAGAATTTGAATTCGATTATTGGCTTGAACAATTCTTGATTGGACTTTACTTATATTTTTTTTAAAAAAATCTAGAAGGTTAACGCACAAAAATTGTTGGTCAAGATTGATATGAGGTTCTTATATTGACCAACAGAACTAGAAGAACATATATAACTAACATGTCATATTATATTTATAACTAAATTAAACTTTTTAAAGTATTTTTAGATTCCAAAATTTTGATGCTTAAAGTATGAGGTGGTTGGCCTTTGGGTCACTCGTGTCCAAACATGCTAATTTTGTATTTTTTTTTTAATTCAAATTTTTTATAAGTTTAATTGTAAAGACTAATTCCTCAAACTGAATAGAACTATAATGATTGACAAAACTATTCATTAAGAGATTTAAGACTTTTATATTTTCAAATTGAATTTGGACGCAATATCTCTGTTTAAGTTGGAAGAGATATGTTATGACTTTAATGAAGTGTTCTTGGATATGTTAAAATTGATATTAATGTGTCCACAAGTTCTTGCTCAATTAAGAAAAATGTTGAAATTGTAATGTTGAAGACGTGATTGGATTCAAACTCTGACTATTTCATTTGTGTGTGAGTTTTCAATGACTCTTACCATTTTATCTATAAACAAAAAAAATGTAACGTGGTAACTTAAATAAATATTTTGTTTAAAACTAATTTTGTATCTCTTATCTATCAGTTTTTTTTATTACATTATCTCTCCTATTTACCTTTTTATATAATTTTTTACAAGTTCTTGAGTTGTATTTGAGGTCAAGTATACGGTGCACATAGATGATAAGTCTTACATCATACACAACTATTTATATTATTAGATGAATAAGTCTTACCGTTAAACTTAAAGAAGAGCAACACTATACCATTTCACGGAAATATCATGATTATATGCTTGCATTTGATTCCTAAATGCTTTTTAAGTTTTTTTTTTCCTTAAAATAAAAAGATAATGGGTGGTAGTTAATCGTTTGCAGGTGTTAAATTGTAGATGAGCAGGTAGTTAAACTGCAGCAGCCGGTTCTCACTTTGGCTATAGATATTGTGTCGGCAGTTCAGAATACTATTGTTGATCCTGAAGTAGCTGCGCATATTAATCCGCAACTTCAAAAGAAACTTGATCTTGTTATTGAATATCTAATTCAAGGTAAATATGTTGATGTCCCCTTTACGTCTTATCCGGCGAATAAAAAACTAAGTAAACTCCTACAACACTCGTTACAAGGGTGAACCCAATTGTGGTTGAGCAACATTGTTCCGAGGCCTTTTTTCTTTGTTTTTCTTATTTATTTATTTTATTTTGTTTTTTGGATTTTTGAGGGTTTTGATATGACCCCCCTTTTGTATATATATTTTCCTTTTTTTTGTTGAAGAAATCAAAATGATATATATATATATATATAACCAAACGCCTATCCTCCCGACACAAGGTGTACCAAAGAAGAAAGCCAAAATTTACAAGAGTATATCAACAGCAACAATAAAAAATTGGCCACAATCCGCACATGTGAATGGGTCTTGGCACCAATTATGAAAGCTATAATGAAAAAAATACAGTATGAGCTTTAAACCACCAAAAGGATAATAATTTTACTTTTCCCAGGAGCTGTAATAGATAGTCCTCTTTACCGCTAATAATCCTGTCATTTCTTTCCTTCCAAATCACCTGGACACAAGCAAACCAAAACAAATGCATGAGAGAGCGCATGAACTTAACACCACCATAAATTGTACCAAACTGATAAAAACGATCAACAATATTAAACTGATCCGCGAAGTAAACACAAATTAACAGGCATAGAATGTAAGTATCTGTCCTTCATATTCACTTTGATGTCTCACCTATAAAAAAAAAAATTAACCGTTTTCCAACTAAATTTAAACTCGTCATTTCAACCTCAAAAATGTCTTATATACTTTCATGGGCCCCTACTAAATCCAATTTTTTAAATAAATACTCCTCACAAATTTGGTGTGAATATTATATGAAAAAAAGTTAGAGTATCATCACTTTTGCATGAGTCAGATTGTTTTATTCATACTTGTTAGATAAGACTTTATTCGGATAATAAATGTAGAAGAAAATCATCGAATTTGAATAAAATCTTCAATAATACTTTTTTTGACAATTTTTTAATATCTAAAACTGATGGTGTAAAATAAAGGATAAAGTTATCATATTATATAGACATTGTTTTTTCTTTTTATAAAGACCATAAATAGAGACATTTTTTCCCGTCATATGAATGGTGAAAGAGAGGGACTATATGGCACGACTCTCTTTAGCCCACGAACACACATGGCAGGCATAAAGCGCCTCACATACGATACATGAGAGGAGAGAGAAAATTAATTTGTTAATATGCTTACACATCCAAAGGCCATTAAATAGTCGTGCTTGTTGTCGTGCCTATTATTATCATGTATAAAATCATTTCTCATGGTGAAAAGGAGAGAAGGATAATTTTGTTTGAAAACATGATATATGAAAATGAAATGAAGCTAACCTGAAATATTTAATATAAATGGTGAAGCGTACCAATCGTGATGGGACATGGCTCCGTGAATGGCATGTGTTTAATTTTTTTTATTGTTTTGGTTAAGATGGAGATGTGTTACTATGTCTTTTTTTTTTACACAAAACAAATGACATTCATTCATTCAAATTGATAGGATACATCGATGCAATACAAATTCGCTAAAAATAAAGAGGATAAATCTTTGAACAAACTCACGACATCCATGTTAATAACATAAAACGGCAAAGTACATAGCCTACAAATATGACTATATTAAAATCTCCGGAATAGCCATGTCTCCGGACCTGCAACGTTGATGACGCCAAAGTCATTGGTTGGATCTGCACTGGATCGAAGCTGATCTGACAATCTGAATCGAACAAACACCTGAACAGGGGAAAAGACAAACAATGTCGCACAAAGACGACAAACAAAACAACGTCGCACTAAGACGACGAAATCACAAAAGAAAAACCTAATTCGATGTGAAAATCACTTATTTAAATAGAAGGGAAGGAGAAAAACGACTTAGAGCGGTGATTTGGGGTCAAAAATTGACAATAAACCACCCATCTTTGGTAAATGAAGGAGAAAAAATTAGGATTTCAACCGACGGCTCACAGAAGAGAGAAGGGGAAAAGGTGGATTTGGTACACTTCTGAAAGTTATGTTTTTTTTTTTGTTGTTATAAGATGTGTTACTATATCGTAGTATATACCAAGGATAAATTCTTTTGTATTTCGACATCGTTTAGATTAAATATCTTTGTTTACTATTATTATATACAAAAATTCACACTACAATAATAACTAACGTCTATGGTCTAAAATATATATTAAATACATTAATTATTTAATGATTATGAAAACTTAGTTTTGTTTATAATACTGATAAGAAGAATAATATTTTTAGATTAAAACCTGAATTTCTATATTTTATCTGTGTTGGTTTATGGTGATAGCTGTCATTCTGTCTACGTATAAAAATTATTTTAATTCTTTTCCATTTCTTAGTGTTGAATTTAATAAGTGATAAAAAATAATATAACTAAAGTTAATCATGTCTTTTAAATTGTTTGGTCCAATACAATAAGTCCATCTTATTTTGATTTCTTGAATTTGAATTTATTTACAAAAAAGATTCAAATTCACTAATTTTGGCCAAATTAATTTATGTTTATTAATTGTTTTCTATCTTACATTTTTCTTTAACTTCTCATCCATAAAATGACTCATTCATAAAACCAAATTCAAAAGGCATCACATCAAACATTTCTTCATCTTTTATCATAATAGTTGTACCTATCTGACTATTTTAACCAAGACCCCATAATAAAACAACTTGATTTTACATTTTTAAAACTATTTCTCAATTTTCAGAAGGTGAAATAGTTTTGTCAATTCTCTCTATTTATAATTGATGAGTCAATAAATTAGTGTTTTTAATATGTTATTTTAGTCTATTTTATTTTAGATTTGATTTAGTTTTATTTAAATATTATTTTCTTTTAGAACTATTTTACTTCAATTGCAAGTTATTATATTTCAGGAACAAATATTCAAAAGATTTAGTCTT
>Ga0315914_1005588_pt1 | contig 18246 bp, 10 predicted proteins | sample MpolenodulesMG_FD_203920 | JGI IMG/M metagenome (GOLD analysis project Ga0315914, IMG submission 203920) | Medicago polymorpha root nodule microbial communities from Los Angeles, California, United States - elongated nodules | ecosystem: Host-associated > Plants > Roots > Nodule | place: USA...
AATTTGATCACTAATCAATTAAGACTCACAATTGATAAATAGCTAATATAATTATTATTATGATATTTGCCTACATAATGATATTGGAATATAATTAAATAATAAAATATTCCAACAAATGCTAGTTGTCACGAAAAAATGGGTCGCGACAACATCATAAGTGCACGTAATTGAGAGTCACATAAATTAGAGCTACTCAACTACCATGCTTTCGACCAAGAACAAATTCCATTGATTAAACACAAATTTGTTAGCTATTCGTGAACAAACCTTTCATCATAAATAGCTTTGCTGGTAGAAATAACTGATAAGGATGTATAATTATTCATGCAGACAACGGAAGAGATGGATGGTGCGTGCGAACACAACAATGTGGTTTCAGAAGGATCGTTGATGTCCAAAACGGTAACAAATCATTATCATTGTTGTACCTATGTCCTTATTATGTAGGGAGCCTTGCTTAAACATAGTTAAATGCAGGTTGAAATGCAAAACAAAGATGATGTAAGTATGAGTTTGGCACTTGAGGAGACAACAAGGGCTAGAACAGGCTTGTCATGTAGGTTAGCATTACAAAAAATTGATTGGCTTGAAGCTAGTCTTGGAGATATCAAGAATGTGAGTTTTTATGCAATAATTTCTCTATGTTAATAAACCTAGGCAATCCAATATGCTTAGGGTAATTTGCTGATTTATAATACTTGTAGCAGAAAATAAAGACATTAGAAGATGCACTTCAAGACACCAAGATGGTGAGCTCAACTAAACTATTGAATCTTTTCTCTAGTATAGTAATATCAAATGACTGTTTCTTTTTTTCTCTTTCAGGCATTGAAAGAATTTGCACAACATATAGAACAATAAAAAAGTGAAATTCACTAGTGTTGACAAAATTGCAACTAGCAATTAGTAATTGTTTTTCTCTTCTGTTCTGTTATGATAAATGAAAGTTAGAAACTCTCTTATGTTATTATTCTATCATAGTGGTTGTGTAGCAAGCAACCTATCAAAAAAGAGTTGATTATGTCAGGCCCAAATACATAATTGGTGTTGATAATAATTTTGGGTGAAAATCAACGGTCATTCGTGGAGAATCATAAAACTCCATAACATGATAGATAGATACCATATGTAACTTATAATTTTCACATTATCTTCCCATTCTAGAAAGCTAACATAATTATATGGATCTTAGAATCCAAGGTTATCTTAGAATCTATGATTCTCACATAATGCAACAATCATCTGAATCTTTATCTATCTTTCATTCCTACTGAATAAATATTAAAAAGCCACGGGTCCCACCTCTTTTTTGTTTCTTCGCTGGTTTGAGAAGAAAGAGGCGAGAGAAGCGATAGGTGTGTTTGGTTTGCAAAATAGTAAGTATTGTACACAACAGTACAAGACAGAACATCAAATACAAGGCAGAACAACACATGACAAATTTTTATGGCATTGAATAATTTTTTGTTTTATACGATTTTTGGGGGACGAAATGCTATTTTGAATTTTTAGACAACTTGTATGTGGGACAAAAAGTTGTGTTGTGGTTTAGTGAAGACAAAAATATGAGTTTTTGTTCTGTCCTTTGCATCCAGTTTATCCTGTACCTGAAATAGTTTTACAAATCAAACACTGGACAACTGAAGTTGTTCTGTTCTGTCCTTCATTTTTTAGCAAATCAAACGCGTGTGTTATTTCCACCTTACCCTTGTCTTCTACTTAGCTTCTATCACACCCTCATGCTCAGCTAATTGCCATCTCAAATGATCATTGATGGGTCGCTATTTATAGAGAATGGGTGGTGCAATTTGTTAATATTTATTTATTATTTTTTGAAGAAATGATAAGTTGTATTTTCATGAGGACACATGAAGCTTTTTTTTTTTTTTTGGGATAAAGAACCAGAAGCTAAACGATTAGAAATGGTACATGGTGCTTTTACAATTCATATGTAAATTAAAAATGCTGGTTTTAATTTATAAAATGAAATTAACGTAGTTAATATATTAAGTAATTAAATAAACTAATTAATGAATTCAAATACAAATTAAATTGAATTTTATAACCTAAGGGTATTGTAGTAATTTTAAAATTATATATTTCATTGTTTCTTTTTATAAAAAAAATCTATTTAATTAAAATAAGTAGTGGAATTAATTAATTAAACGTATTTAAATAAAATAATAAATTAATTTGATTGAAAATGTTATTCAACATAAGGGCATTGTAGTACTTTTCAAAATAGATAATACTTCTTTCTTCTCTATTTCTTCTCTCTATCTCTTATAACAAACAACCTCTCAAATCTACTCTATTTCTCATATACTTCTCTCTTTCCATATTCTCTCTCACCTATTTCTCTCTTCACAAATTCTCTTTGAAGGTGAGAAAAACACAAGAAGGGGGGTTGAATTGCGTTAGCCTTTTCTTCTTTTTAAAACTAAGTCCAATGTTCAGAGTCTGATAGGATTCACAGTCTAGAATAGAGTTCAGGGTATTGTGCAGCAGATAATGTAAAGAGAGAGATAGAGAAGAGTAAGACACAAAACAATTATACATGTTCCTTCAACAATTCGGAAGTAGTTCTGTCCCCTTTGCACTTCCAAGGAGAGTTCACTAAAATCAATATCTGATTACAATTGTTCAAGCACAAAAGCAAGAGACTTCAAACTACTCAAGCACAAAAGCAAGAGGTTTCCTATGCTCAAGCACATACGCAAGAGACTTCCTATGCTCAAGCACAAAAGCAAGAGTCTTCTAATCAAACAGAAAATTGTTTGAGGTTTGAACACTTGATATACAATTAGTGGTGTTCACAATACAAATCAGATACAGACTCTTTAAGACTCTAGAATTTCTAAGATATGAAAGTTGTTAAGAAATTCTAAGTGAACTTGATGTGAAAACAATTCAGAAGAGTTTTGGCATTTGTAAATTGTTCTTGAGTCTCTTACAATCTTCAAGTCTTCACTCCTTTATATAGAGGTGTGAAAGAGACGTTGTTGATTGTCAACACATTAAAAGAGTTTTTGTGAAGCTTGATCATCGCCAATGATCTATTGTTTGATATGATTATTGTCCTAGGAGGGAACAATTTCAAATTCATTCCTTGAATAGAGAATAATCAGCGTAGACACAATTGTTATCTTGTACCATTGCAGACATGAAGAGTGGAGTAGTGGAGTACTAGTTGTACAATTGTACTATGTCCTTTTTTCTGCGCTCTTCAGTGGATAAGCATCTAATGCCTTCTAATTCCTCTTAAATAGTCGTTGCTCCAGGCTTCTATTCCTTCTGCAATGATGTGTCTTCAGAATAACAAACTTTAACTAACTGCTGCTTCCAGTCTTCAGACTCTGATGAACTTCAGCTACTGATGATCTTCAGACTCTCTGATGACGTCAACTTCTGATGGTCTTCAGACTCTCTTAGTCTTCAGACTCTGTCTTGCAACATAAGCTTCCTTTGTAAATTCCATTGCTCTCTTTTGTTCTTTCAGAACCAATATTAGAATTTAAGACTTATAAATTTTTAGTCTATGGTCTTGCACACTTGAACAAATATTAACATTTTCAATTGACATTTTAATACCTTGTTATCATCAAAACTTAAAGGTGATAATGTTAAACACATTTTGTTCCAACATTCTTCTAAATCAAACACACCATAAGAGGCTGTTTGGAATAGGTGAAAGATAAAGGAAAGAAAGGATAGGGAAAGAAAGTGAGTGGATACAGTGACTTTCCACTGTTTGGCAGTACCGGTGAAAGTGCACAATGAGAATAGTTTGATATACCCGAAATAAGGCTTCCAGTGGAATCACAAAAAATAGAAACCAAACCCTACCATTGTATTATTATTGAAGAGCGCACAATCGACATATTGTTGCACTTGGACTACTTATTAAGGAATAATAAAAAAGATATTAGATAAGCATGGTTCTCTAAATTTTTGTTGGTGTACATGGAACTTGCACTTGATACCTTACACAATTTATGTAATTGTAAATAGTGGCAACATCCTTTGATTGAAAGGAACCAGTATGTAGAGCATAAGAAATTGATAAAGACTTACAATTTTATAATGATATCGTTAAAAGATTATTGATTTTCAAAGTTTTTTCTCTATTCAGTTATTCTAATAGGAACTAAATTAATAAGAATAATTGAAATATTTAACTTAATATAAAAATAATAATCTTCCAAAATTAGAATAACTTTCGGGGACTGAAGTTAAAAGGAACTAAATTAATAAGAATAATTGAAATATTTAACTTAATATAAAAATAATAATCTTTGCTCCAAATCCTTTTAACTTCAGTCCCTGAAAAATTGGTATTCATTTTGCTGTCCATGCAAAATGCAAAAATTGCGTATATTTTAGTCTTCGTAGAGGGACACTTTTTGTTGCTAAATATAAGTACTAAAATGAAATACAAATTAGGATTAAACAATATGAGTTATAGAGACTCAACATACACTTTCATGATATTAAGGTTTAATTTTTTTTGTAGGATATGATTGCCAGTTACTTGGACTTGTGTCAATCGACGCCAGTACAAAATTTGGTGCATCTCCATCATAGATAACAGACAGTGTATTGTTTCTTGAGAGTTTCTCCTCAAGAAATGCATTCAATAAGAACCCTAAATATATGAAGCAAATAACTTATTTAATTAAATTAACTTATTTAGACTTATCTACTCACATAAATGTTCTCTAAAACAACTTGTAAAAATAACTTATAACTTAAATGAAATTTGTTAAAAATCATTTTCTCATATTACTATTGTTAGGTAAAAGTTAGTTTATCTAAAAAATTTAATTAATAATATATAATTATTCTACGCATACATCTATTGAGAATGTATGTGTAACTTAAATTGTACATTATAAGTCATAACATATTAACTATCATTGTAGTTAAAATTAAGTCGCTCGCTTTCATGTGGTTGAAGGAGAAATACCCTTCTCTTCCCTTCAACTATCATGCGTGGTGGCTTAGTCCATTTACCATTTTGAACATAGGCTAATGTTTTTTTTTTCTTTTTCTGCTTCTATTTTTTCTGTTTTGTGACTGTAAATATTGATCTGACTTGATTGTTTCCATCCTAGTACACCTTGTGTTAGGGGGATTTTTGATGTGGTAATATATTTCATTTTATTCTCTCGAAAGAAAACATATTAACCAAAGTTTAATTTGTGTAAGTTTAAAGAGAGGTTGAAATGAATGGCGTCACACTGTCCACCACAAAGTAAATACTAGAAAAAAGGAAATGAAATGGAATGAGAAACCATAGTTCCCTGTCACAATCACTTTCTTCTTTTTCTTTTTCTTTTTCTTTTTCCCATTTTCAAATTCAATTCTCTTTTCATTCCACTTTCTCGATCGCATTGCTGTCGCCATAACCAGATTCTGTAGATCGCGCTTCCACGATGATGTCCACTGGCGACCTTCTCAACATCGAACCCGTCGAACTCAAGTTCTTATGTACGTTTTTTTTTATGTTAATTTGTTCTTTTTTTCGTGGATCGCTTTGTTTTTTTTTCCTTCTTTGCATGATCGATCATTCTCTGTTTCAGTTGAGCTCAAGAAACAGATCTCGTGTTCTCTTCAATTATCAAATAAGACAGATAGCTATGTTGCTTTCAAGGTAATTTTCTTGTCCCCCTTTGTTATTTAAGAAAGCTTTATGTTTTGGTGTATGATTTGATTGTGATATTGGTTTTGCCAAACTTACATACATTCATGATCTGTATTAGAATTTGTGGGTCTAATTCAACCGACTTGCATGCTTGCCCCACTTTCAAGCCATATCTCATCAAATGTGTGACTCTTAACACACCCCTTCACCTCCAGGATCACATATCTAGAGCGTGATCCCAGTCACCTGATAGTACTAAACTGATAGCAGTTGGCCCAACATATCAAAGATAATCTCTGACAACATCTTAACATTTGGATTAGGCTTAACTCAACCTTACCGGCTTGCAAATCGGCTTAATTGAGCCTAATTTCAAGTGTATTATTGATTTGCTCGTGCAAGATTTGTGTGTTTGAGTTTGTGATTCGGTAAGCATCTTTATTATTTATTTGCCAGGTAAAAACGACCAATCCCAGGAAGTATTGTGTTCGTCCAAACACTGGAGTTGTTTTGCCTAAATCTACATGTGAAGTTATAGGTATTGCATGTTCAATTATTTTTTTTCCTTTTTAGTGTAATTTATCACCGGTTAATGGCATTGTGATTTGTGATATTTGGTTATTTATAGTTACCATGCAAGCGCAAAAGGAAATTCCCCCTGATATGCAATGCAAGGATAAGTTTCTTCTTCAAAGTGTAAGAGTAAATGATGGTGCTGACCCGAAGGATATTACTCCCGAAATGGTATGATACATCATGATAGTTGTGATTATAGTTTCCTGTTGTTATTTTTTATTATTGTTTGATTTTTTGTATATGGGGTGAGAATATGACAAGACTTGTGCCATTGGGTTTTTCTAGTTCAACAAGGAAGCAGGGCACGTGGTTGAGGAGTGCAAATTGAGAGTGGTATATGTTGCTCCACCTCAACCTCCATCTCCAGTCCCAGAAAGTTCTGAGGAAGGATCATCACCCAGAGGTTCTGTTACTGAAAATGGAAATGCCAATGGTTCTGACTCCACAACGGTGGGTTCTTAACTTATTCCTCGTTTAGGCCATTTTTTTTCTCTATGAAAAATCTACTGGTATCAACTGGGACGCATTTTGTTTTTGATTATTGCAGGTGGTGAGAGGATTTACCGAACGAAACGGGACTCCAGGAAAATCTGCAGAGGTAAAACTGTGCAACTTTTTTTCCTTTCTTTTGAAGTAAATTTGTGGATAGCTTCTGTTTTAGTTAATTTACTGGTGTTAGTGTTCCTTGTAATGTACGCTTCAACTACTTCAGGAAAGAACATAATTAAAATTGAAATTAAGGGCCATTTACTTTGTGAAATATTTTTCTATTTTAGTTTCCTAATATTTGTGTCGATGCTACTTGTTAACAAGGAGAAAATAGACACTTGAAGTGAACATTGTCTTACATTTCCGAAAACAATGAAAATGTCGAGATCTATTTTCATTATTTCCTAAAATGCATCATCCGTAACTAGCATTGTTTCTTCTCTTCGTCACTTTAAAATTCTCTTTTTTCCTTGTTAATAAGTAAAACTAACACAAATTTAGGAAATGAAAACAGAACATGATTTCACAAAGTAAACGGGAACCAAGTTTTTTTTTTTTTTTTTTTAACTCGCACTTGGTCTATTTGCATCTGGATGGCCACTTCCCCTCCCCCAAATGTTTAGGCTACCACCATTTAAGCAATAGTTATTTTAACAAGAGTGTCCGTTACTGATGATGACTTTGATGAGATATTTCATGCTCTGTCGTTACTAAATGACTGTTGATTTCTTTTAAAAAAAGTTCACTATTGAAGGTGTCCACTACTTTTTTTGTTGTAGAATTTTTCAAGTCATAGCTTATAATCCTAAAGAATGACATGCCACCGAATACATATAATAATTGAAGTACTCATGTAATGCAGATTGTGTGAACAGATTGCTACATGAAATGACTTTCTTGGACTTACAAATTTTGTATTTGGGGTATTTTTAGAGTGATTCCATATAGGATGGGGCGTCCCTTTGATATCCTTTCTAAGGGATAAGTTCATATTTTCAAGTAACAAGTGTCGAGACGTTATATTGTATGACCTATATAATATATCATACTTTGATTGGCAGTAAAAAAAAACAGAATTTTGTCTGATTGGGTTGCAGAATAATTTTTTTTTTTGTTTTTTTAAAGCCTATAGTTTCTTGATTTTTTCCTATGTGTGTGGCAATTTTGTTGCAGGCAAAAGCTCTTATGTCAAGGCTGACCGAAGAAAAGAATAATGCAATTCAACTAAATAGCAAGCTGCGTCAGGAACTGGTGAGGATTTACAAAATATACCTTGTAGATAACTTTTATTTCTCAATCTGGATTATCAGTAGTCCTCTTTTTTTCCTGACTGGAGAATGGAGATTTTAATTAAATATGAAATATGACTCCCAAGCAGGAGTATCACTAAGTTGGTCTTACCGTTCTAAACTGAAGGAATGATCCAGGAACAATAGGAAGAGAACAACTTTCAAACTGTTGAATGATTGGTCTATACTTTGTGACCGATCTTGGTAAATGCGTTGATTTTCTTTAGAAGGACTTCGTTCATTCCCCTTTTTTAAACTTCCATATAATTTAACTCAATGAGAATCATTCTGGTTATATTTTCACCTGTCTCCCTTGTAATTTTCTTGCAAAAATACAAATAAATGATTGTTGCAGCATTTTCTCAGGGTACTATGTTGTTTCATCACCTTTAAGTATCCTACTTGTCATAATATACCCTTTCATAACACATGATGTTCTCTGTTAGATGTGGAACCGTGTAAGAATTTAATGTTTTTGGGATGGTTAATTTAGCTTAACTTGTTTCATATTAAGTCCATTGTTTATAGTTTAAATTTATAATTTTATTCAATCTGTGCATTCTGGTTTGTGCTGTGGTCTCTCACAAACACATTTTACTGTCAATTACTTTGTTATCCGTTTGTGTTGAACTTGAAACTAGGCAAGGGTCTTACTCTTTTAGCTGTGCATATGGTGGCATGGTTTTACGTATAGATAACAATAAAACTTGTTATGATCTTTTTGCTAAAGCAATTCAGAATGCCTTTTAATGCCTGCTATCTAACTGGGGGGTAAACACTTCAATGATCTTATTACTTGCAGGACATGCTGAGACGTCAAAGCAACAAAAGTCGTGGCAATGTCTCCATGATCTTTGTCATATTAATTGGTTTACTTGGCTTAATTATGGGGTATCTCCTGAAGAGGACCTAAGCTTTTTTCTGGCATTGGATCTTTCATCATACTTCATAGTTTCCCCGTTGTTCTTGACTACTCAATTGAAGAAATGATGACGAAAGGCAAAATAGGTTAATTTAGCGGGTGTTTTTCTTTTCCTTTCCGGGAGGATCTTTAGCAATTCGAATGTAGAAACATTAATTGAAAGTGTGGGTCGGTTGCTTGAAGAGCATATTAATGTGAATTCACTCATGCTTTCAGTAACAAACATTCTTTTTGTAACTTGTGGGAAATTTGTTGTGTGGTTCATTTAGTCTTGCTAACAAAGACCACTAGTAAAATGCAAAGTAAGAATAACAAACATTCTTTTTGTAACTTATGGGAAATTTGTTGTGTGGTTCATTTAATCGAGCTAACGAATATCACTAGTAAAATGCAAAGTAAGCATACCGTGGTTTTTCCGCATTCATGTGAAAAATATTACTTCATATTTGTTAGTTAACTACGAGCTCAATATTTGATCTGTGCATCAGACTAATAGAGCTGTATACACAATTGTTATATGTTACGGAGCATATGAGCTAATTAATTGACCTGTATTTCTTTCTAGCTTGTGATATAGAATTAGAAATAACAATGGCTTTATGTTTGAAATATTGTCAACCAAATAGTCAGGTTTAGTACACACCTTCATCTCGTTAAAGAAAACTAAGTTTCATTATTAAGTTTTTTTTAGGGACATAACAAAGTGTTTTGGATGTATAAAACACATTTATATAGTTGATGACATAAACCGACCTAATGATGGGTGTTACGGAATAATTTGAGGAACGATAGAGGATATTTTCATCAAAGGAATACATAGTATTGCTACCTATACAAGTAATCTAGCCAACTAAGAAAAATCTGATAAACCTTAAATAAGTTAAGTATATTACTAATTTTGTAACCGAAGGCATCAAAAAACTTTAAATTATGTTAAGTAAATCATTGCAAAGACATGAAAGAGTAGCTGAACAAGTAACGTAACCGCTCCATAACACAAAACGAATAAAGAAACATATTTTTTCTTCCTAAATTAAAAAGGTTGTTGAAGAGCAGAGAAGAACTAAGAATCTTGAACATCATCATCGTCTTTGTTGTTAGCCTCAGGCTTGGGTTTCCTATAAGCCTGTTCTAGGTGACTCGCCACCGAAACAGCCATGGAAGCAAGCTTCTTCACGTTTGGTACGTTGTAGTTTTGAGCTATGTACACTCCTAAACCGGTTCCTGCGATGAAAGACATGCTGCTTTTAATAAACCAAGCCATCACGAAGCACTTTTTGGATCTGAAATCGCTTTTGTGTATTCGTCTATTCTTGGCGTGACTTCTATATTTAGTATATTGTATGGTTTAGGTCTTCGGTTTTACCCGTTCACCAAGCCAATTTTCTTTCGGTAAAAGAAAATTAAATGAAAGCCCCTTCCCCAAGTATTGTTATTTTTTAGTATATATTCCGTTGCGCAAGTAATGATCAGAGAGGAAACAAACATTCAAAAATATTTCTTGAGTTTTCTGAAATTACAATTGCATCCTTTCTTAGTAATTTTATGGACTGGCTAAAAAATTAATAAAAAATATTTACATACATTAAATTAAAGATGTAGATTGTGGAGTAAAAAAAAGGGTTAGATTATGAGTTTATTAAAGAGATTAATTTTATTTCATAATACACTTTTAATGATTTAATGATCACGATTAATTGAATTAAAAAATGATTATGATTGTTTAACAATATGAAACATATTTACACTTGTCGCGTATACAAATTGACTTTTTTTGCACATGTTTTGGACTGAGCTTAACCCCAATCTACTAATACATTTAGTTGCTCCGTAGTGTGCTATGGGGATGTCCCGGAGGCACATCGAAGTGAACTCAGTGACTTCATCAGCACCATTCGACAATCAAACGTTGATCTACGAAACCACACATAGAGCAACACAATGGAATCATGAATTTCGCCAGAAAAACTTAGAGTATGTCCTATAAATACTAACACATGACTCATTTAGGTACACATTCTCTAAAATCCTAAATCCTCACACCCTTGATCACATATTGAGTTGATCGCTTATGTGTTTGCATATATACCTCTCCAAAAAGCAAGCATATCATGACAAAATTAAATATTTATTTAATTATTATTTGTGAGTTCAATAATTGTACAATAAAAATGAACTATTTAATTATTATTTTGATTACTTAACTTATTTTTGAGTTTAGATTGGACTCAACTTTGTATGGTACTTCGATGATTTAATCCTTTATTTTTGAGGTTCCATATTGGATTAATAAAGTAAAGTTAAGCATTAAAGTTCATGTCCTTCGATCTTTTTCATCTGCCTTTTTATTTAGGGTCAAATATGTTTTTGGTCCCTATAATTATACCATCTTTTTGTTTTAATCCCTCTAAAATTTTCTTTCAATTTTTAGTCCCTATAAAATTTTCAATCACTACTTTTGGTCTTTATTTTTAACTAAATTTTTGTATTTTTTAATGAAATTGTGCAAAAATATATAGAATGTTGTAAAAATCACTCAAAAAAATAGATTTTTTTAACGAAATATAAATTAAATATGAATATTTTACCGCCAAAAATAAAAAATTTATATTTAATTCATGTTTTGATAAAATATTCTAATATTTTTTTGGGAGAAATCCTTATAATATTATAAATTTTTGCGACTGCATTTCTTCCGTGCTCGTCTACACATCACCAGGTTTACTTCATTCCGTATCTTTCTCCAAATAGAGAGAAATACCCTGACCGGATCCCAGTGAGACCTAGCAGTTATTTTTTCCTTTTCAACTATATATACTGTTTATTTACGATGGTGAAAGCTTGTTTGTTATCTATCTATAAATCCATTCTTATGTCCGAATTATTTCTTTGGTCTATTGCATTCGTTATGTCATATGGCAGCATAAATGACTAATGACCCGTATGGATTGACTTATTTTTTAGCTTATGAAAAATAACTTATGCAAATAATTAAGCTTTTATGTTAATTCATTCGTTCTTACTAACAAAAATTGTATCTTCATAATCTGTTTTTTCATAACTTACCTTGACAAGCTTGCGAATAATAGATAAAAACTTGTTTATTTGCTTAAATTGTTTTGCATAAGCTCAAAAATAAGCCAATCCAAACTAGAGCTAGCTTATGATCTTTTTGTAAGGCCTTTTTGTACAATGAATTCAAATTAAGGAATAATGTTCAGATGATTTTGCTTATGAACCTATACATATGTGGTCTCTCTCTCAAAGGATGGATCCTGTAATGGAAGTATCTTATGCCCTCAAATTATTTTATTTTCAGCTCTCTACTTGTTATCCTAAAGTTACAATTGTACATTGCCATGGAGTCTACATCCATGCTACTATCATATTATGGCCAAACCCTCTAGGTGTCCAGTGTCCACTTGATCACATAGTAATATCCATATTCCATAATTATATATAGGTTGATTTTAATTTTCAGGCACTGCATACTATATCAGTCATGGCTACAACATTAATATTGTTTTTTTTTTTTCCTTTCTTGCTGCAACTATAACACTCAGAAGTGCATGTCATTGATAAAATGTACATTTCTATCTTTTGTGCTAAATTGTATCTGGGTATGCTTGAACTTGAAGGTAATTGTATAGAAGGCTGAAAGTAGTGACATCCCAAACATTGACAAGAAAAAGTAAGATATTATCTGTCTAGACTTCCCTGCCCTCCTTATGTGGAAAATGACATTTTAATTATTTATATTCCAATGGATGTATACAATTCAAAATCACGCTTATCCCACACGTGACTGTCGCGTGCGTATGAGTCATGTGAATGGAAAAAGAGAAGATTTGGAAATTTTTGTACCCTTAAGTGGTTATAGACTTTTAGTCAGCTTGATCAGATTTCGCTCAATGAATTAATAGATGTGGTATGTTATGTTTATTAAAGGGTTAATATATGTTTATCCCTATAATATTAACGGTTTATGGTTTACTGTAAAAAAAAATAAAATTAGATTTCAACCCAATTTCAAATTCTTTGAACCTTCTTGGCATCAAAATTTCAAATTCTTTGAGGCTTTGTTTGCGAGTTTTGAGGGGAGGGGAAGGAAAGACTTAGGAGGGGAAGAGAAGAGAAGGGAGAAAGGAGGGAAAACCTTCCCCTTGTTTGGGATATAAAGAAACCTAGAAGGAAAGGAGATAGAGGACTTATGTGATAATTTTACTATTTTACCATTTTTTTCTCTTGAAATTAATACATTGTGATATACTTTGTAATTTATCTTGTAAATTATGATTGGAATTTTGAATTATTATGAGGATAAAATTGTCAATTTGTATGTTTAATTTTCAAAACCCTCCAATTTGGGGGAACTTTAAAATTGGACAAATGAAGCCCTTCAAAACCCCCCAAAACCTTTTCCTATTTTTTTTAAACTCCCAAACAAGGGTTTACCTCTCCATAAGCCTTTCCTTCCCATTCCTTCCCCTCCAAAACCCAATTCGCAAATAAAGCCTGAGTGAATTCTTTGGTAAATTATAAAGGTTTAATTGCACTTTTTCCTCCTATATTTTGCCAATTGTGCGATTTTGCACCTATTGTTTTAATTGAGCGATTTTGCACCCCATCATTATCCCCCTTTCTGGTTTGGAGGCCCCTGGGGTGTTTTAGTGATGATGTGTCCGTTTTTGATGACGTGTCCGCATTTAATTTATGCCATGTGTGTAAATCATATTTTTTAAAAACAAAAAAAAAATTGTGGGAATTAAATAGAGGGAGTCACGTGATAAAAATGTGAAATCCCTAATTTCTATCTTCTTCCCCCATGAAATTCTTTTTGAACAAATCATGTATCTACAATCGTCTTTTTCTGTACTTTCATTGCATTGTCTGGACAATATTTTTTGCAGTTAAACTAATAACTTTTCAAATTCTATGATGTTTCTAATTCTATGCTCTTAGATTCCTTCCAACTTTCCTTCTCAATAAAATATAGCATTAAAGTTTACGTTCCTATCATCAATCAGAAAATGTGATGCATATAGTTGGTATCAGAAAGTTCCTGTCATTAGACAGTGTTCTATGTTCTGTTCAATTATAAAGCCAAAGATTCAATACAATACAATATGACAAAGTAACAATATTTTAGTACTCTCTACAATACAATATAAATTACAATTGTCAATCAATTTGCATAACTACCAAACTACTGCACAAGAGATTCTTCGTATAGCCTGAATTATAGTTTTCTGATCAATCCTTTATGTATCTTGTCATAACAGTGGAACTTAGCATTACACATGATTTTCAAGATGCCCACTTGTAGTTTTGATTTAATTTTACATCTATAATGCTTGACAGTCCAACACCACATACCCCTCGGCAATACCATGCAACTTGAAAACATTCTAAAGACTAGAGAATATGAGAAGTTAGGGGTGTGTTGTGAAATTTGTGAGGGTATACAAAGGAGATCACGTGACTCCCTCTATTTAATTCCCACAATTTTATTTTTTTGTTTTTAAAAAATATGATTTACACACATGGCATAAATTAATTGCGGGCACGTCATCAAAAACGGACACATCATCACTAAAACACCCAAGGGGCCTCCAAACCAGGGGAAAATGATGGGGTGCAAAATCGCAACCACAAAAAGACGAAGATGGGTTTCTGTTTGTTACATACAGCGGCGAAAACACCTTAGGAGAACTTATTTCCCACATTCACTTGTAGTCATAATGAATGTATACTGTTTGATCCGATCTCGTCGGTTTGTCTGATAAATTCTTTGTAGTCTGTAGCTCATTCAAGAACCATACTCTCAATGTTATGTACAGTTGTAAATAAATTCTAAGAACCTAATTGTTGTAAAAAATTCCCTCGTTTGTTCACTCTTTCAACTCTTTTACCTGTGTTATTCTTCATGCATATCTTTTTTGATGTTCATTTTTGACTGCACATTGAACTATGAGTAACAATATAAGATTTTGATTTTATTCATGAAAGTTCTCCTACCGTCTTTTGTGGATCATGCTTAATGGAAAGATACAAGCAATGGGAACCGAGTCAGTGTACAGGTGAAATAAATGCTCATTTATACTGTAGTGTGCATAAGCACAAGTAAAAATGAAACAATATACCACTCCTTAATATACTACCAACTTTTTCTGGTGCATTGCTTATATTGATATATATTTGGTAAAAGCTAATAGGTTTTCTTAAAGTGTCAGTATATAATTTAAGGGATTTGGTTTCTCTAAAACAAGTAAGTCACTTTTAAGAGTAAAGTGATAAGTGCCATTGATTTGATTATTAAGTGTTGAAATTGTGATAATGTGCATGTACATCTGTAACAAAATATGAAGTATGAAAATCAACATCTTACTTTCTAGAGTCTAATTTCTGACCGAGACAGTGGGATATGAAGGGTGTGTCATGTCATGTTACATGGAACCTTGTTGAAATGATATTTGTCGCTTATGTGGAACCAATGGTTTTGTGGCAATCCGCTCCCTCAGATGGCATATGGTGTATGTTCCATGTGGCATGCTCCTTTGGTGACGGTTTAGCCATGCTCTATTGTCCCCAAAATCTCTTGTCCCCACCTCCCACATCACATTTGGACCCATCTGTTGCTATTTTCATAAGACAATGGCGCAATACTGTTGGGTTAAATGTTCTCTACCTATCTTAAATTATGTAATGTAAGGGCAAGAAAATGATACGCGGAACAATCACATGTCTGATTTAGGAATTTTTTACATGTTTGAATTGACAGTGTCCATGAGCTGTTATTCAACAGTAAAATTTTGACTTTGTAACTTAAAAGTGTCGAATTTCAAATCTCATGAAACAATTGTAAAATGATTATTAGTGACATCGTTATTAGCAAGAACTTTCCGTTCCCCAACTTTATAAATGTGAAGTTGAATTTGGCCAAATTACGGTATGGTTTTTGCAAAAGTTACACTTTAGACCTTCAATGAAATCAAGTATCGCCATAATTTCTTCAAACTTTCTGTAACTTCAATCATGCACTAAGTAGCCTGGTCGGTAAATAAAGACATCAAACAACTACAATTTTGGAGACAGATGAATTTTGCAGATTATACTTGATGCTAATTTGCTGAAAATCTTAATTCCCTAGCAGTTGGTTCAGTTCCTTATGGTAGGGATGGTCAATGAGATGTCCCTAGTGTTTAAAAATGATCTGAAAATACGGGCTGGGGAGACAAATGTGGACCCTCGATATCTTCAGCTTCGTTTCCAAGGTTCATCTCCCAAACACCTGCATGTTCTCTTAAAGATCCCCTTCTATCCCATACAAAACCTACATTTAATGCACCTTCTATTCTAACATTACATATAACTGAAACTAACCTGAACCTAGACATTCATACAAACATTGAGCCTTTATTCTTGTTCTGCATTTGATCTCAACATGGCTTCTCTTCCTCTTCTTCTGCTCCTCATCCTCTGTGGTTCTTTGCATGCATGCACCCCTCGTCCTCTTACTGAAAAAGATACTACAAAATACCATTTCAATAAGGTTGGATTAAATATATTTAGTCCTTATAAGTTTATAACTATCTACAAATTTGTTTTTAGATCCTTCTATCTATTTTTTTTTCCGGTCATTACAAATTACAAAATTGCACGTAGTTTTGTAAATTTTAACCATTGAAAAATGAGTATATGAATAAAATATAAATTTTGTAAAGAATAAAAATATATTTAACTTTTTAAATATGTAGTATTCATTTGGTTATATTGTATCATATTATTCATTTCAAATTATTATTTTTTGACTAAAATTTGTGATTTTGTGCAGGACTTGGACAATGTTAAATTGTTGGGTACGTTAACTACGTTAAGTGTGAAGGAATGTAATAAGCTAGAGGAGAATCCAGCATCAACTTTGAATAAAGTGATCGTAGGTACATACCCATGTTGATTGATGTTAGTTGTTGTGTATTATACGTACTATTTAAAGTGCAATTTACCACGGGCTGTTGATTATTAAGATGAACAATATAATCCCATAAAATCATAGTTTGTTAATATGTGAGGCTCATAATCTATGGTGTGCACTCGGTTGTACATCATTTATTACTAAATTATTGCTAAGGATTTTTGCAGCTTTATATGTAAATTGTTTAGAATTTGCATTGGCCGGATGCATCCAATAATTTATGCTTATTGTAATAAAAGTAATAAGTGATGGTGGTCGATATTCAATTGCAGGGTCAACTTTCCAAACGGGTACGCCATACCTTCTTGCAACAAAGGTAATATAAAGACAAATGAAGTTCAATATTATTCTAGAATAAAAATTTTGTTGAAAGATTGAGTATACTTTTGATATATTTATCTAATAAAATTACATCATAATTTAATTTTTTTACGTTAGTTATTAAAATTATATCTCCACGTTATATATAGGGTGAGATGTGATTGAATGAACAAAAAAAAGAGGTAAACAATAGAATATTCAAGAGGCTTGTAAGGATCAAGAGAAAAGACGAGTGAGCCGACTTAAAATTTTGGCATTATAAACACAAAGAATACCTTTTGGATTTTCATTTTTTTTATCTTTAAAAAAGATTGGAATCATAGGATTAAGTTAAGAAGTTTAAAACTTTCTATTCCACGTATCCGTTTTCCAAATAAATAGTATTTTAGTGTACAAAAAATTATATGGACTATATATGTATATAAATTAAATAATTATATATTATTTTTATTCACTCGAGTCTAAAATACAGTATCAAAATTAAGATACGAATTCAAATTAGATATGCAATGTCATTGTGAAACAGTTTCACCCCGGGAACATCCATTGAAAATCCTCTATTTTGCCACAGTACCTCACTCCTTTTGGTTATTTTGTGTAACAAGGAAAAATAGTGATCTTTCATTAGATGTCAAAGCTTTTATTTTTTATTTTTAACAACAAACAAATATTTCTACGCAATCATTTACTACTATTATTTTAAGGGACATTTTCAGAAACATTATAGTATACACATATCAAATTGAGTATAACTAATAAGTGATTGAATTCGACTTATTAATCAATTTTTATTAAGTTTGAATTGATTGATAGTGCCCAAATTTGATCCACTAATGATATGATTATTGATCAAACTTTACTTCTCAATATTCTAGTCTAGATTACTAGAAGTTTTTGCCTAGAACCGAAACTTTGGCCCTTAAAGAAAATTCTTTGAATCAAGTAGAGATAGGTAGGTAGGTTTGTTGATTATGTACATTTGAAAAAAAAGAAGAAATAAAAAGAGAACATGTATGCTACTTGTCTA
>Ga0315914_1005592_pt1 | contig 18238 bp, 11 predicted proteins | sample MpolenodulesMG_FD_203920 | JGI IMG/M metagenome (GOLD analysis project Ga0315914, IMG submission 203920) | Medicago polymorpha root nodule microbial communities from Los Angeles, California, United States - elongated nodules | ecosystem: Host-associated > Plants > Roots > Nodule | place: USA...
TGCGAGACATCGACAATTAAACGATCCAATAGAAATCACAATATCCTTTGGACACGAATGATATTGTTGAGCAATATGTGATAATATCGACTAATAATTAGAATCCGCAACCCAAATCCAAGAATACGTACGAGTAGGTTGACGAAGTTTAATCCCAGCATACTTATTTCCCTGTTAACTCTCGTTCCATTTACAATCTCTTAGTTGATAGTTTATGAAACAAAATACCCGACAACCCTAGCTCAGAACGATATTGATTGTTGAACGGCTTAGAATATCGCACCAGTCCATGTGGAGACGATAACATAAAAACTTACTTTTGTTGCTACAACAGACGCGACCCACAACCACCACTGTGAAGGAGGCGGAGGCTACAAAACTCCAAATCTGCCAAACCCATGACTAGATCGAAACCCAGATAGTCTCCAGCACCAACCAAAAGCTCCAGACAAAACCGGCGGCGAAAACGACGGCGGAAAGAGGCTAGATCCGTTGCAGATGCGGCGGAGGAAAAACAGAGAGAACGATCCAGACAGGGTGAATCGGTGGTGCGGAGATGATCTCATCGCACCACCGCGCGAAAAGGCTACAACTGAATTGTTTGGGTTGATGGAGGCGTGGTGGTTGGAAACGCAGAAACAAGAGTGTACGGCGGTAGGGGAGAGAAAGTCTGTATGTTAATGAAATTGTCAAAATATTTTATATATGACAAGATCAATTCTAATATGAATATATTTTTGTAATACAAGATGAATAATTTTACATGACTAAAATAAGACAGCATAGTCTAAAAGCGAAAATTGATTTATTTATAGGGCTGAAAAAAATAATCTACAGGGCCTAAAAGAAAAAGAAAAAATGATATATTTAGAAGTATTTAGTGACAAAGTTAGCTGAAATTCTATGTGCATCGTAAATATAATGAAAAAAATTAAATATATTTTTATAAACCTTGTCTCGATAAAAAAAATTGACTGCTAACCACCCCCACCCCTTCCCTAATTTTGAGACGAAGGGGCCCGTCGTAGTTTGGAGTTTGATAGTGGGGTAAATATAGTCTAACCAAGAGTAATGCAAGCAACAAGTTAAGTATTACCCATGCAATAAATCAAGTGGTATGGCTCATGAGGAATACATGTAACAAGACAAGTGTCAAGAGAAATACATGCAATAGGCCAAGTGTTACCCATGCAATAAATCAAGTATCATGGCTCATGAATACACGCAGCAAGTTAAGTGTCCAGAGAAATACGTTCAAGAAGCCAAGTGTTACACATGCAATAAACCAAGTGTCATGAATCATGATGAATACATGCAACAAGCCAAGTGTCAAGAGGAAAACATGAAGCAAGCCAAGTGTTACCAATGCAATAAATCAAGTGTAATGTCAAGAAGAATACTTGCAGCAAGTCATATGTCACCATGCAATAAACCAAGTGTCATGACTCAAGAGAAATCCATGTAACAAGCCATGTGTCAAAAGGAATACATGCAATAAGTCAAGTGTTACCCATGCAATAAACCAAGTGTCATGACTCATGAGGAATACATACAACAAGCCACGTGTCAAGTGAATACATGGAGTATATCAAGTGTTACCCATTCCACAAACCAATTGTTAAGAAGAATACATGCAACAACCACATGTTACCCATGCAATAACCCAAATGCCATGAGGAATGCATGCAACAACCCAATTGTTATCCGCACAGTAAACAAAGTGTCAAGATTCTTACGTGCAACAAGCCAAATTTTATTCATGCAAAAAGACTTATTTGTTTCTTCCTCCCTCATGAATCCCAACCCCTTTTCATTTTCATGAACTCACCAAATCCTCCACTCTCTATCATCTCATTTTTTTCTTCAAAAAGGACATCTCTTTTATTCTCTCATCAGTCACAACCCTATCTCTTTCTTCTGGATCCTCTCTGCCCTCCCCTTATGTGCTCACTCTCTACAAATCCTGTGACATTTGGACCATGCATCTCTACTGCAGCTTCTTCGATCGGTGAATTCTTCTACGACTATGTCAACACTTGAATTCACACCGCCAATGGGCCCACCTTCGTGATCCTTGCTCCGACATCAAACCTTATGTTGTTGACAAGTTAACAATAACAACGCTACGACTAGTACTAACAAACTTATTACTCCACGACCCAAGTCTCGTAGAGATAAGGTCAATGAGGGACTTCCATGTTGCAACATACATTATATTACAATTTGTTGAGGCCTATGAGGGTTAGCTCCAACAGGCATACCGAGATACTTGAAGGGGATATCCCTCATTGTACAATGCAAGAAGCATTCAGATAGCTACACAAATTAGCTACCCACATTAACTCCCATAACACAACTATTGGTAAAATTAACAAGGAACCCTTGAGCCAGGTCAAACCTTTATAGAACTTCCTTAATGGTCTACGAGTTATTGGTTGAGGCTTCCCATAAGAAAATGGTATAGTCATCATATTGTAGGTGGAAAACTTCTAGGCTTAAGTTTCTCACATTAAGAGTGGATTACAAGTTGCTCTAAATTGAGTCTTGATCGACGTGCTTAAACCCTCAACAGCCAACAAGAACAAGATATGGTCAATGATGGTCATATTAGGCAAGTGTATCAAATCGTTTACCAAGTAATAAAGTGAAAAGTAGAGTATCGTTCCACAAGGATTGTCGTTTCGTCTAAACAATTTGCGTTACTTATTTGAGAACAAAATAATAAAATAGAAGATAAGGGTTTGGAGATTGCAATTTTTATCTGTTTGCAACAGAGCAAGTTTACCTGTTTGGTTGCAGAATGTAAGTAGTGGTTAGGATTCTTCGAATCCCCCCTATCCAATTGTTGGAATTAATTAACAGTCAAGTCACATTCAATTATTCTAAGTAGACTATTTAAGTGATGAGTCCGTCGGGAAGTGGTAACCTAATCGGTTTGTCAAGTTGCATCTGTTGGTCCCACGATGATCCTTACATGTGGGATCTTACTCTCTCGATTGATTTCAGTCTATCCCTCCGCCTGTTGAGTTGTATCTGCTGGTCACATGGTGATCCTTACGTGTGGGGTCTTACTCCTTCAGGGGTAATTGAAACATAGACTTAAATTGGCGTTCCTAAATTTCCAAAGGTATCGTGGCCAATGTTTCTAAAGGTTTTCCCATTTATGAATCTTAGGAGTACATAACATACTCTCCCTCTCGGTAGTTCTACAAACGGGAAGCCCTATCAGCGTCTACCTTACCAAGGTGCAAGGAGAGTTGAGTTACTAGGCTGATTTAAGTCGTGAAGTCGCTTGTTTCCTTAATTACTAACTAGTTACATCTTGTTTTCAGCAGATTTTACTCAATATTAGTTGTGTCACCTCCTATGTACTTACTATCAGGGTCCACTCGCTTTCGGTTTATTTTGCTAGTTACTAACTAATTACTTCCTAGTTAGACATATATAAATATCAATATTAGACCCTGTCATTACCTAAGTGCCTAAATCAGGGTTGCACTTTAGATGAGACAAATTTTACGCACTACAGTAAAACTAATAGCTAGCAAATAAATAAATAAATAAATAAGCGACTTTAAATTAAATAATTACCCAACAAATAAAATAGAGATTCATCCTAGAAGTTTAGCCTAAAAAGATTTAACAAATTACAAAGAAATAAAACATACCCTAGAAAAACTTGGAGAGAGGAGAGAGAAACTCCTCTTGAAAGCTCATAGTGTTCTCCTTCCTCTTGAACTGCTTCAGTTCTGAACGAGAATTTTTGAATGAGGAATGTGGTATTTATAGGGAGATTTTCCACCTGAAGTTGGACAAAAAATTGGGCTTTTTCCCACTAAAAAGTAGGAAAAAACATATTTAGCATGCACTACACAGTGCACGGGGCGCACAGCTCATGCCCTATGTGCATGAGTGTGTGAAAAAACTCATGCCCTGGGCGCATGAGGTATGCCCTAGGCGCAAGGATCATGCCATAGGCGCATGTGAGTGCATTTCGGGCCCTAAATCTCCGTTTTTCCGTCCTTTTGGGTGTTTGATTCCATAGAAGATATCCTGGGACATGGGAACATAATTTCTCCCTTTGTAAAGTCTTATGAGGCCTCTTGAATATTCATTCTTGATCTTCTTAAGGTCTTCACTAATCTTTGAATGTTCTTATTTTGTCGATTTGCATGATTACTTTGTGAATTATATCAAAAACAACCTATAATTGCTATGTTTCGGGAAGAATATAATTACAGACTAAAATATAGAAAACATTACATATGTCCTGAAATCATAGGCAATTGTTCTAATACTCCTCTATTATGTTTGTAAAACCTGCTGAAAATAAAAGAAAAACATGCTAAGAATAACGTAAGATGACCTGTCATCAGTCAATAAGTTCCCTTGTTTAATCCCTATCTAGATATTAATCTCTTAAGTAAGCCCCCGTTGACCAGGATAAAAAAGGTTCTCAGGAACACACATGCACAAATTTAGGACCGCTGCCTACCCCAAACCCAAGAGTCACATAATGTAATCCAAGAAACTCTAGCTCACTGAGTCATAATCCTTCTAATAATCCACCTTCAAAACGAGGTTGTCCTTCCTAGCTTTCGTAGCATAGCCAACAACCTCACTCAATCCCACCACCCCATTTACCATTCACCTTCACTTGATCAAGATCGAATGGTTTGTTGAGATGATGTTATGCATGAGTGATGTCAGCCTACCATGACTCAACTTAAAAAGGGATCATAGGAGAGAGATATATCTAAAGTCCCCAAGATGGAAAAGAGAGTCCACCTTCAGAATAACAGTAACAAAAAAATGACAAGAAACTTTGTGACAAGCTGGCATTGCAAAAGAGAACAATGATGTTTGTCCCAAGGAGAGCCTATAACTCCCAGAAGAAAACAAAATTAAAATCATAGAGACTCAAGCTTTTGTTACTGTTGTTATTACTATCAACCACCACCATGACTATTTTTTAAAGAAGTAAAAGGCCTAACAAAGTGGTATCATCCTCTATATAGATGCCTCGGAGGTTTGATGCCAGACAATTAATGCCAACAATATTTCTATCACAACCATATATTCTTATGTATATGGATGCCATTATTCTTGCAGCATCACCTAACACTCTTCGTCAATCTACTATGACGCAACTTAGTTCTGAATTTTCCATGAATGATCTTTGTCCTCTCATTTATTTTCGGTCACCAAACATTCCAAAGGTTTCTTGTTTCTCAAAAGAAATATGCAGAAGAAATTATAGAACGTGTTAGTATGTCCTCTTGTAAGTCATCATCTACATCGATATACACCAAGGCAAAACTCAGTGGTTCTTTAGGCAACCCCTACCATAAACCAACTGAATATCACAACCTTGATGGAGCATTGCAATACTTAATGTTTAACAGAGCCGACATCTCCTATACAGTTCAATATGTGTGTCTATTTATACATGATCCAAAAACACAACACACGTCTGCTTTGAAACGGATTATTCGATATGTCCATGGTACTATTGACTTCGACCTCCATCTATATCCTTCATCCATCGACAATTTGATCTCTTACACTGACGCAGATTAAGTTGGTTGTCCACTCAAGATACAAGAAGATATACATTTGGTTATTGTGTTTATCTTGATGATAATTTGATCTCATGGTCCGCCAAATGTCAACATACCTTGTCTCGTTCTAGTGCAAAAATATATTACATAGAAGTAGCTAATGTAGTATATGAATCATGTTGGCTTTGCAACCTACTCTTGGAACTATATTGTCCTATCACAAAAGCTACTTTGGTCTATTGTGACAACATCAACATTTATCTCTCTGACAATACAATTCAATATCAACGTACAAAGCACATTGAAATGGATATACATTTTGTGTTGAGAAGGTTGCTCACGGTCAAGTACGTTTTCTTCACATTTCCTCTCGTTTTCAGATTGTTGACATATTCACAGAGGGACTTCCGTAATAACTCTTTGATGACTTTCGAGATAGTATCAACATTCGCTCACCTCCAGTTTCGACTACGGGAGTGTATTAGAATAATTATCATTAAAAAACTTGGATCGAAAGGAACTTGTATCTTATGGAACTTTGACCTTAAGGATCTTTCACCTCAAGAAACAATTAATGCCAAAAATATGTAATTATATGTATATTTTCTTATTAGTTAATTAGCATTAATTTGTAACTTGGCACACAAGGCTTATCATTAATTTGTAACTTGACACAAAAGTGACTTAAGCTTGACACACAAGTCTTAAGTGTGTATGTATATGTACTCTCTCAATGCAAATGAGACACGACCAATATTTCTATCAGATACCGCCCAATGTTGGTCTTGAGTAGAGTCGATTAAGTGTTGGTAGAAATAGCTAACTATCTCTTGAAGAACATCTGCAACATCCTCGACCCACAGATCCCCCACATGCAACACCTGGATGAAATTCCTCCTACACTGCTTCTTCACATAGAAGTGAAAATACCCCATGTTAGTGCCACCTTCTTTAAGCTACCCCGTCCTAAACCTTTAAAAATGGCGGGCATCTTTGGTCTTCAACAATGCCCACAAGTTAAGTTGGCAAATGCTTCACTCTTGCAAACACCTTCTTCCACTAAGAGTGAGGGACCTTTGCCTTCAAATCTAGAACCTTGATTTACTCAACAAGGAGACAAATCATGAGGTTGCGATATTCATATACACATCTTTGCCCCACCTTTTCAAGTCCCTTTTGAGCATCTTGAGCTTCTCCTTCAAGATGAAAGTCATATGGTATAAGATGATGGGTCTAGGCCAACTCTAGGTAACCATCACATCGAGTTCCTTATCAACAAGCCATAAATTATTAAATTTGAAAGGTTTAGACCCTCGCAACTACAAGGAATACCTAAGAACCAAAGGTCAAGGCGGCTCGTAACACTCTCCATTAACAACATCTGCAAGAGAAGAAATATTATGAATTATTTGCATCAAGTTAAAATCTAAAAACTTGGATCGTGGAAAACTAAGTGCCTAATAAAAAAAATCAAGTGATTACTTAAATTTTAAGTTAGTGAAAATGAATTATATTTTTAAAAGAAACTTTTCATTTATTGCTAGTTAGCAAAACCCCTCTAACTGCTAAAGAATAGAAACCCCTCACATGAATTTGTTTAAAAATCAACACAAAAACAAAAAGAATAGAAACACGCTCACGTGTCTTATCATATGATCTGTATATATCTGCCATGCAAGCTAAACTGCTAAAGGCCCCAAAAGAAGTAGTTTTCAATTAATTCAGACGATTGAGTAACACGTGGACAAAGAAGATAAAACAGCCCACATATAATCACACATTCTCAATATTTTAACATTTGCATTTTCTTTCTTTTGATGAATACTTAACATTTGCATATGTTGCCCAAAATGTCATGTTATACATTAAAAATATATAAGGTCACCGAATAATTGGATGTAGTTAACGGATACTATCATAATTTTTTTGTTGTTCGATAATGAACGGTCATACATCCTCCGGTTCTAAATACAATAAACACTTGATTTTTTAGATTCATTGAATAAATGATGTATTTAATCTATATTTTAGACCGAATACATAAATTATTCAATGAACCTAAAAAATCAGCTGTTTTTTGTAAATAGAACCGAAAGAAGTAATTATCAATGGAGTACCGTGTCATCCTTAGATATTGTTTATGATTTTAATATTTTTTATAGATGATATGTGCACTATTTGTCATAAGACGTGGCTAAATACTTTTATAGAGCATGTAAATTATTGTAAGGAGTTTCTTGACTTTAAGTACAACCATGACTTTGTTAGAAATGTCCTTTTTTATATATTCAGGCGGACGGGAGTATTAGTGAAGAAGGAGACACTTGTGAACTTTTTGACTGACCCACAAGATAGAAAATTGATACTTAGGTCTGCAAATGTTGTGGTGTATGGATGTGTAGGAGGAAAACATGCATGTGTGGACTTGACCGGGGTTTCACCACTTATGGAATTAAAACTCAGAGCTTTTACGATAGGACATACATCCCTAAATGTTGCGTGAAACAAAATGATCAAACATGAAAAAGTGTGTTCTGACTATCAACATGATTTTATACCTTCTTTTTTTTTACATTTTTGGCTTCTTTTTTTTTTGAAGGAACATTTTTGGCTTCCTAGCATCAGAGATTGTTGACATTCTACATAAAGTACAAAAGGATATGCACAACAATGTCATTACTCATAGGTTTATGAATGTTGTATTTACGAAAATTGATTTTGTCATCCAAAAATGTCTAATAACGCAACTTATTGTCCGCTTGTTTTCTATTTATGTGCAATTAATTTTTGATATATTAGAAGAAAGACTCTTGGAATGTTTAAAAAAAAGAAATAGTATATACTTAAATCTTTATCAATGTGCATTACTAACAAAAAAGAAGAAGTTTAATCCACCCTATTTCAACAAGCAAAAATGTTTCGTATTTAAACTCCTTCACTATGAATTTTTAAGCAGTTATTATGATATCGTCTATATCAAAAAACAAAAACATGCATCCAACTGTATTACACTGAGATAATCATCATCTTGGCAATATACACGAAAAATCATAAATCCATTAACTTCTGTCCTTTGTTCTTCGTTTTGTTTGTCGATTCAAAAACGGAAATTTCTGCGAATTTAGTAAAATTCATTTTGGTTCAGCTAGAGTGATCTAAACGCAACTCAATTTACGTGTTTCTACCCAACTGTTTTACATATATTTTTGTTGCATTGATATATTTATTTTGTCCTTTTTTTTTTAGTACTTTTTTCCTTCTTCTATCAAATCGTTGTAATAAACTTCACATGACTTCCAACTCATTCTTTTTAATAACATACTAGTAGAGTGTACGTTTGGGGTACCACATCAATGATTCCACTTAATTACTTCGGTGCCATAATGTCTCTTGCAACATTAAACATGTTTTCATCTGAATCTGAGGGAATGCAATAGTATGGAGTAAATAATGAAGAATAGTGTAAAAACATTAGATTATGTTCTTTAAATACAACTTATCAATGGTAAATGGTTGCATAAATATTTATACGTTGAGGCGCAAGTTTGAACTGTTATTCCTCTTTTCTTTATACTTAAAATGACGTGATTTTTTTCGTTTGTGCTTTATATCAAAAAGAATGTCGGTAAAAAAACGTTAGAACCTAAATTCACAAGGATCCCAGTCCAAAAGATGAATTCATTAATCGAGAAATTTTTTATAGTTTAAGCATTATATTGATCACTTTTATCTACTCAATGTAGGACTTTAACAAAAATTCATGTTATCGAACTCATTATTTTGAATTGTTATATGACATATATTTTGGTTGAAGGTTTAATATGTTTTTAGCCCCTTTAAATATACAAATTTTTCGTTTTAACCCCTCCAAAATTTTCTGATTCCAGGTCCATCTGTGTTTTCTGTTATCAATTTTAATCCTTTTTTTTTTATAAAAGTTCACGATTCACGTTCCAAACGCTTTTTTTTTGTGTGACATATCATCAGTTTAATAGTTTATCTATTTAATCTTTATTAATTCATCGGTAATTTCAAATTAAAGATTAAATTGGTAAATTTAAGATTTAATATTTAATTATTAAACTAATGATATTATAATATTCATATCAATGATATGTCATAAAAGGTCATTTAGAACATGAATCATGAACTTTTGTAAAAGAGTGAGGAGTAAAATCGATAACAGAAAATTTAGAGTGACAAAGTAAAAGAGTGGAGAGTAAAATTGATAACAGAAAATTTAGAGTGACAAATATGGTTAATTTAAAGGGATCAAATATATATTTAACCTTTTGTTAATTTAAAGTTGAATGAAATACAATTTTTCTAGATGAAAAATATGGTTAGATGGGGATGCCCCACTAAAAATGGTCAACCGAGCTCTCTAACAAGATTTTTTTTTGTTGGTGTGAGCTGAAGATCCTCTACGCGCAACTGCATGCATAAACTATTATTTTAAGTTGTCGGATATAACTCCAATAAGTGGCAAAGATATTTATCAATAAAGTTTTTCGATATTCACACAAATAACAAAGTACAATGTATTCATGTTTGATTTGATTGACTTTTTGTTTCTAAAATAAAACATAATTATTTTTTAAACAATTGTTAATATTAACACAAATTATATATAAAATACATAAGTTAATCTAACATCAAAATATAAATGAACATAAATATTTTTCTCTCATCTCATTCTTCTACTCTTATCTCAATTGTTCATCATCCATTAGAGGGGAGGTTTTGAACTCTATCATGAACCACTACATGCAGTTGAGTATGCTCTCATCTAGAGAGTTTGTAACCAACTTAGCAAGCTCACTGGAAACTTTATTTGAAAATGAGGCTTTTATAAAAGCATTCATTTGGTTGGTTGGGGAACTATTACCAAGCCAAAGAATCATAGAGCCCATGGTATATTCAGCTCACTAAAGAAGTCAATATTTCTATTCTTGCTAAATTGGTATGGTATTTGAATTATGGTGCGAACAAGTTGTGGGTCAACATCCTTAAAAAAAAAAAGTTGTGGGTCAACATGCTTTTCTCAAATATTTAAATAATGCTAGTATTATTAATTCAACTCCTACTTATGGCTCTTCAATGTAGAATATATTTCCTAAGTCCATGAACGTTGGGTTTATGAGAATTGATTTTGTCATTTGAGAAAGTATTGCGGTGCAATTTGTTACTCATTCGTCTTCTATTCAAGTGTAATTAATCATTAATATATTGATATATAATAATAAAAAGATAGCGTGCTTAAGGGCAATAAAGAAAAAAAAGCTAATCATATTCTTAATGAAGGATATCATTATAGGACTAATAATGTAAAATCCTATTTTTGGTATGCTCCTTGGCTTCTCAAAGATCCTTTGTGCGACCACGTGAATCCATAAATCATGTTGAAAATGGCACCCATGAGGATCATCATGCTTTTCTTTTTCTAGATGGCTTATGGTGGAATTGAAATATAGAAATGTTTGGTGTGTTGGTAAGGCTTCACGTTAGTATTTATTTGCGACAACTAAGATTAAGAAACTTGACATCCTTTGACCATAGACTGTATTGTTTTAAATGTTGATGATGGGAGTTTTATTTTGGAGTCGGGTAGGAGTGATTTTGGTGGTTTATCCAGAAATGGTGATGGCACATGGATTAGTGGTTTTAGTGGCAACCAGATGAAGTCTATAATAGTATATATTCATGTGGACATCAAGATTTATTAAAGCTTGATTGGCTTTGATCCACACCTTTGGAGAAGATAATCGTTGTGGTGATTTTCTCACAAAAACTAGTTCTCATGTAGAGATGATAAGTTTAGCGATGGCAAACAAAATCCGTATTCACGGTTATCCATGGATAAAACTCATCACATACACAGGATAAGTACCTTAATGGTACATGTGCATGCAGATCTGTACAAAGATAATAAATTAAATAAATTACCAAATCTCCTTACTTAAATTATGTACCCTTACTTAAATTGCTTATCATATGTTTTTTAAAAAGAAGAAAATGAATTTTTGTTGTGAAATTGAAGTGAAATGAATGTGATTAACATTTGTTATTAAATTTTAGGTAATTACAATTTTTTTTTTTGTAAACAATCGATATTTTTTTAAAAATTAAAAAAATATTATCCATTTCTTAAAAAAAATGTCCATGAATATTCGCAAATACTCACGGATACATCAAAATATGTGGTTTACCTATTTAGGGGATACTCGCATCATATAGGATAGACACATATATCGTATATTTTGAAAAGGACGGACACAAATATCATATATTCATATATACTCATTTAATTTCCTATATAAGTTTATTTATTGAAGTGCTCTCTCACACGGTCTCTCATCTTTTGGAAGTTGACACACTCCATGTTGGCTTCATGAGATTGTAGTTGGTTTTAGTTTTCTCTTTTTATTTTTCGATTGTACCAAACAAAAAACAATGAAATATCAAAGTTTTTTTAGTAATGTTATAAAAAAAAAATCACAGTTTTTTATTCTCATACAAAATTAACTTATATTTTTGCGTGATTTTGACATGATACGTTATAAGAACTAGAAAGCTGATGGTGTTCTTAGATAGAAGACTAGAAACAAAGGATAAATACCATCATAATGGAGATTAGGTGATGATAACATAGCAGTAATGCAAAATGGTTGAGAGAAGAAAATATGGGCTAGCAGCATTAGTAGTTGGCATGCTTTAATAATTAATAGTTGAAAGGAAACCAATAAATTGATGCTAATTAATGCAGTTGTAGACTCTTGATAGGGACGAGTTTGTGCTCTTTCAAAAATAACCGACCTACTATATGCCTTAATCAATAGGCAACTTACAATATTTTTCCTCTCAATCTTTATTGTGATGGTTAAAAAAAAAAACTTTATGATCCTATATTAATATCAAATTTAATGTCCCACTTTATGTTGTGTTTCCTTAACATATATACGAGCACAACATTACTCTATTCCTTCTGACTCTCATTGTCCTACAAAGTCATTTCTTTACAGTTTACACAGAATTACAAACATTGCATTTCCTCATGTGACTCATCATCACCCAAATAATTTTGATATTTTTTTCCAATGAAAAATATATAATAAAAGGGAAAAGTTTTATACAAGAGTCCAAACAAACATACAAATAATTTTGATATGCTAAGTGAAGTTTGTGAAAATTAAAGAGAGAAAGAGTTCTTCAATAGACACAATTTTCAATAAATACCACCATTTTTCATCCCCAATTATAGATGTTCTTATAAAATCAGTGGCCCTATGGCCAAGACTTTAGTGGCCTTATACTATTGCTGCTGTTAAACTGCTAATTAAAGTCAAGCCAAGTGTATCGCTTTGATCATGTCCCCCATTTCTCTTCATTAATAGAAAGATGAAGATAATGAAGATCTCAGTGAACATAAGCAAAAAAGTGTCTAGATTGGTTGGACTCAAATATAAATAAATATAAACACTTTAATTTATTATTTTAAAATGAGTTTTTGCTAGAATACACATTTTACGAAGGTGTCTGTCTTTTAGCAAGTTATTCTATGAGCATTTGCTAAAAGACACCAACCAATTTTTATAAAAGTGTCTTTTAACAAAGTTATAACTAAAAAGTGAAAATCACACCTTGAAGTGTGAGTTGCTAAAATACACCTTCATAAATTGAAACCCTTTTAAAATATCCTTATATTCATTTCTTAATATTATGAGTAAGACCGTTATTATAATTAGGGATAAGCTACTAAATATATGTGGTTCAAAAAAATATATGTTGCTTTTATGTCAAGAAAATTAAATACAACTGCTGTACCAAAAAAAATAAATAATTAAATACACCTCACTATATTTTTACTAGAGCAATGCTAACAACACACATTTTGACACACTTTTTAACACAACATCCCTCTTTAATTTAATTAAAATTTACACGAGTCTCACCATATTATACGGGCCTTATATAAATTTGATGTGATTCAAGTGAATTTTAACCAATTCAAAAAATGCGTTAAAAAATATGTCTTAAAATGTGTGTTTCTTGCTTTTCTTTTTTACTAACGGTAAAAATATGTATTTTTGCTTATGATTAAATCTAATGGAAATAGTGAAACTTAGAAAATAAGAATATTTGAGAAAGAGGATATTCCAAAATCTAAATGTGGATGCACATTGCACATGATGTCCAAGTCTCCAACAAGAAACAACTAACCAAGTCTACTGTGATTATTAGACTTTAGAGGTGATGTTAAGTGGGTCAAACAAATTTAAGTTTCATTGATCATCTTGTCTGGCACAGTACAATATTAATTCAATAGATACATGTATAATTCCTTTCACCTTTTTACATACTCCATAGTTTATGGTAATGGTATATAGTATTATTCTCATTGATATTTAATTTATTTTGATTTTTACAATGTCATTTTCTTTTATTTCTTCCCGGCCATCACTTACATCATTGAATAATTAATTAAATGATTATCTTTTAAAAAGGAAAAGTGTAAAGTATAATAATTGTAAAGTATAATAATTGTAAAAAAAAAAGTGAAAAGTATAATTAATAAATAGTATCCTTAAATTTCCTCTATCGAATATCTTTTAAATTGTTTTTTGGAGATGTAAAGATTTCGTGGATTGATTGAAACACCATTTGTAAGGAGAAGGAGGTGGGTAGTTTCGAGGTCAAGAGGATTATAGAGTATGATATTGCTTTGTTAGGTAAATGGTGTTGACATATGGTGACTGAGAGAGATGGGATGTGGTTAAGAGTGTTGGCGGCGAGGTATGGGGTGGTGGACAGTCGATTACTGGAAGGAGGGAGTAATGGTTATGTTTGGTGGCATTAGATTATACGTATTAGAGAGGGTATTAGTGTTCAGACAGAGGGATGGTTTGCGGATAATTTGAGTAGGAAGGTGGGAAATGGAAATAACACTTTCTTTTGGACTGATAGGTGGCTGGGGACGAAGTATTGTGTGTTAGGTTCCGGTGTCTGTTTGATTTTTCTGATAACAAATGGACATCGGTGGCGGAGATAGAGCGGTTAGGGTGCAGGGAAGGTGGGGGCGCTTGGCGTTGGAGGATGAGTTTGAGGGCATGGGAGGAGAAACTTTTAGTTGAGTGCTAGGTGTTGCTTCATGATGTGTCTTTGCAGGATGTTTCTTCACATCTCTGGATCCTGCTGCTGGGTATACTGTGCGAGGGCGCATTTAGCAACCTTAGCAGGGATAATCTTCACCAGGATATAGGTATTTCAGATACTATTTAGCAGTGGCATATTCCTTCAAAGGTGTCTTTGTTCGTGTGCCGTCTATTGCGTGTCAGAGTTCCTACTAAAGTTAATTTATTCAAATGATGTATAATATCTTTCGTAGATCAATTGTGTGTTTCAGGGTGTGGCCAGATTGAATCGGTTGATCATCTCTTTTTTATTTTACTTTATATGGATCTTTATGGTTTTATGTGTATCATGGTTATACATTGTTACAGTTTGTCCCCATAATTTGACATGCGACTTACAACAACAATTTGAGTTTTTTGTTGGTATTTCTAAAAACATCGAATCTAGATGGTCACGATTTGGTGTGCTTGCATCTGGATTATTTGGAAGGACATGAACAACAACAACATTTCAGACAAACCAACTTCCACGCTACAACTTATCGACAATGTTAAGCTTCTTTCTTTTTGGTAATTAAAGACAAAAATCAGCAACTTTGCTTTTGATTATCATAGGTGGTGGTTTAGCCCTTTTTATTGTGTACGGGTATAGGTTAATTCTGACTTTTTATGCTTGTTGTTTTGTTCTCTGTATCTACTGTAGCTTGACTTTGTGACCTTTTGATTTTTCTCTAGCACACCTTAGTGCTTGGGAATCAAAATATAATTATCTTGCCTACTTTAAAAAAAATTGAAATCCATATAAAACCCATAAAAATTCATCTTAATGACAATTAAGAGGAAAATATAAGTCAAATGATCCGGCTTTTGGTTCAATATTCATTACATCTGGCATAATCTAGGCATGTTCAAGAAGGAGGTGTTTGGATTTGTTTTTTATAAACTACAAATTTGTTTTTTGATAAAAATAAAATGATACTCATTTATTCAAATTAATAGAATACATCAGTTGCAATAAAATGATCAACATCGTTAAAAACGTAAAGAGTGAATCTGAGAACAAACCCATAACTCTCAAGTTAATAGCATACAAAGGCAAAATGCCTACAAATAAAATCTAAATCACTATAATACATCATGCTTTCGGATCCGTAACGTTGACGTCCAAATCATTGGTTGAATATGTGATTGACTGAAGTTGATCTTTCAATATAAAACCAAACGAACACTGCAACAAGATGAGAAATCAAACAACATCGCACAAGACGACAGACAACACAACGCCGCACTCAGACGGCAAAATGACGAAAAACACAAGAAAAAACTTTATATATGAAAATCACTTATTTAAATCGAAAGAAAGGGTAAAAAAGATGTAGAGAGGTGATTCTAGATCAAAAAATGACATAAAACTACTCATCTTTTATGAGCAAAAGAGAGAGAACTTAGAGAGAAATTGGAGTTTCTCTCACTAAAAAACTAGAGCCGACTACTAAAGTACAAATGTTAAATGGTTGGTTTTTTTATGCAGAGGGGAAATCCAACCCTTACCTCCGTATCAATTCACCTTGTAACTCCTCTCTCTCAGCCACCAAATCATTTTTATATCCCATGGTGTTTGACTTGATGTTTATTCAACAAGCCTTTGTAGTAATACAAAATTTTACTAATTCATGTTTAAATATATGGAAAAAAAAGTCATTTTTTGCAACAAAGAACAAATTAGAATTAGAGATGGCGAAAAAGGCCAACCCGTTTGTCTTGTTCCGTCAATAACCTATCTAGAAATGGGTTATGCGGGGCAGGCCAACTAGAGATGTAGGGTTGAAAATCTCACCCTGCCTTGTTTCATGACTGACCAGCGAGTTGACCCGTCAATTTTTTTTTTAAAGTATTAATTAAAAACTTCACATAAACAATGTAAAAATATATAAATTTAAAACCAATTCAAAGGAATCTAAATACTTAACTAATGACTCCAAAATAAAAACTTCATGAGTTATCAATTGACTAACTATTAAAAATTTGAGACTAAAATCATGAAACAAAAGTGATAAAATTAATTGAATTTTTTCTCCACTATATGAAGAAGAAAACTAGAAAATTGATTGCGATATACAAATAAAAAGAAGTGAAAAAGAGAGTTTCTTTTTAATATCAACCCAACATGCCAACTCGCCTCGTCCGTCACCACCCCGTTTTTAACGGGTTAGGCAGAACGGATACCCTACTGGTGGCGGTTTTAAAATCTCAAACCACTCCACTTAGAGACGGGTTAACGTTCGAACGCGACGGGTCTAACCCTTTTAACCCATTTTATCATCCCTAATCCTTAATTATTAATTTTGTTAGGTCTGCAGCAACTTAACCTAATAATTTTCCTCTAAAATGCTGCATTAGGTTAACAACAATTTAACCTAACAAATTCTATCTAAAATGCAGCACACCAATTTAACCTAACAAATTCCCTCTAAAATGCAGCAATCCCTAATATTTCTCCTCACTAATGAGCTTTTCATTCATATCCTCTCATGTCATTGTTTGTATATATCTATTGTTTTTGTAGACTTTTTTATTTGACAAGTTTTTGTACACTAATCCCTTACTCTTTAATCTTATTAGGTTTACAACAACTAAACCTAGAAAATTCCCTCCAAATGATCAGCATTAATTGCTAAGTGATAACCCTAATTATGTATTTCCTTTCAACATCAATTTGAAATTCAAAATTTTTTGTTAGGAACCATGAGCCGCATTAAATTACATTTATTGCTATACCCATTGGAAAATACACAGCTCTTCAACCAAGCACACATCTTCAAAATGATTAGGTAGCGTTTGACCCGACTTATTTTTGACTTTTCTACACCATAAAAGGAGAAGTTGAGCCAAAAATATTTCTTGAGAAGCACTTAATATAAAAAGTTGCTTATTTGTTGTGTGTAAAACACACAAGTAAAGAACTTTTGTTAAAGTTGTTGAAACATACTTCTAAGAATTCTCAGCTACTTTTTTCTATGATTTCCCCTTCGAATTCTACTGAGCACATTTTATTTTTCATTTTATTTGATTTTTCTTACGGCATGCATGTGCTCTACAATTACTGTTTATTGTTTTTGTTTGTTTTTACCATATTTTTTTAATTGCTATAATTTATTTAGGTTAAAAAATGGTTATCTTTTATTAACTGTATTAACAAATTAGTTATAAAAAAAAATTTCTATTCACAATTTGGCATCCTGATACTTTTTATCGACAATGGTATACTATTTTTTTAAAGGAATGGTATACTACTATTCATGACGTGCTCTTTTAAAGAAATATTGTGATGTAAATTTACAGGTCCATTGTTTATATATTTAATCAAGATTTTTTATTTTGAAAGATAATCAAGAATTATTTATTCAGGCTATTTAGTATAATTTACATTCTCATAAAATGATCTCTATTTTCTAAAATATTTTACTGAACGTTTGAATATATTCATTTATTGGTTTTTAAATTTTTAAAAATAGTATGTAGTTTAGTAATATATATATATATATA
>Ga0315914_1005593_pt1 | contig 18237 bp, 13 predicted proteins | sample MpolenodulesMG_FD_203920 | JGI IMG/M metagenome (GOLD analysis project Ga0315914, IMG submission 203920) | Medicago polymorpha root nodule microbial communities from Los Angeles, California, United States - elongated nodules | ecosystem: Host-associated > Plants > Roots > Nodule | place: USA...
CTTAATGATTATATTGTAAATTGTGATTCAGTTTTCAAGAGGCCATTTAGTGAAGAATTTATGAAATTCTGCTTAGAAAGATTTGAAGTTGGGATTTGGACTTGTGCAAAGAAGTCAGTAATTAACAATCTTCTTGCTTTTCCCTTTTTTATTTTTCTTCATTATGAATTTGATTCATTATATATATGGTGTTGTTACATTGCTATTTATTACACTTTTACTTCAGGCATAATGTTGATGGTGCTTTAACTTTTGCTATAGGAGAAGAATCCAAAAATAAGCTGCTATTTGTTTGGGTACATTTTCTTGAAGTGTTCTTTTTTCTTTTTGCAAATTTGTATATAAAAATGAATATCAAAATATAAATCTTGTTGGTTTATTTTGTGTGTTTCATAAACTTTTTGTAGGATCAAAGTCATTGTTTCGATTGTAGAGATATGAAATCAATGGAGAAAAAAGAGAAGCCTCTTTTTTTCAAACAACTAAAAAAAGTGTGGGAAAAAATCAATAAAGGAGGCCCATATTCTGCTTCTAATACTTTGATGATTGATGACAAACCATACAAGTCCTTCGTTAATCCCGTAATTCAAAACTCATTCTATTTATTTTGATAATATGATTTTTATTCAAATGTTAACAATTTTCTTAACCTCATATTGCAGCCAAATACAGCAATTTTTGTCAAGTCATATGATACAGAGGACAAAGAGGACAATGCACTTGGTGAGAGCATATGTTTATGTATTTTTTATTCATTTTAGATATAAGGTATAGATTCATTTTATTTTATTAATGTAAGTTTTTTTTATGGGTATAGATCCAAATGGTGACCTATGCAAGTACTTGAAAGGAGTAGCTGAAGCTGAAGATGTTCAATCTTATGTGAAGGATAATGCTTTTGGGCTACCACCACTACCACAACTCATCCTGATTGGAGTTATTACACTCAAATTTTCACACCACAGTTCCTTAACTATTGGTCTGCTGGCAAATGATGACAACTTAGTTCAATGAAGATTAAGGAAATAAAGTAGTGGTTACAATGCTGGTAATAGGGATTTGGTTAAAACTTATGTTTAGGATGAGTACTTTCATTTTTTCTCTCAATATTTTAGCTACTTTTTGGGCAAAACTAAGTTTGTAGTATGGATGTGGTTTAATTTTCTCTTAATTGTTGTTGATGTGAAAATACTTATGCATGACGGTTTGGATTAAGTTTCTTTTAGTATTATCATGGATGATCTTGTTGTTTCTGTGCCACAATGTCGGTTTGATTTGGCATTGGCAGTATAACAAAGAAAAAACAGTTTATTAGATTTGGAATTTTGGGAGAGAAAATAGTGAAATGTTTTATAATAAGAACTTTGAATTAAGGCCATACAAAATTGTTACATTTTGAAATTGTTTTTATTATACATAAAAAGTGAAACAAGGACAAATTGAATTTATTGCAACTGGTTTAAGTACTTTGTTATTTTTGTTTATAAAAACTATAAGATTTTTTGATAAAAAACTTTCATTTTTTAATATCAAAGTAAACTTGTTTTTTTTTTCTCATCAATGATCAAACTGAAAATTAAAAAATGGGAAGAACAAGCTAAAGACAATTGTTTTTTTATATCAAAATAAATTGGTAAATAGCAATGCTGTCAAAACTTTCTTCTCAGTTCAACTGGTTGAATCGAAAACTTGTCAATCTTATAGAATTATATCGAATCCGGTTGAATCATATCGAACTGAAGTTCGACCGGTTTTTTTAAAGTAAAATAAATAATTTCTAATTTGGTCATCCAAATCAACAAAGATTGAGGATGGAATCATGATCTATATTCTCGCAGATTTGATCTCCGTTATGACAAAATTGGTTAATTCAGTCCAAGGTTCATCACCATTTGAAGTTCATTTTAACAATACTAGGCCACAAAAGCACCGGTTCCAGAGGAATTCAACATGAGTTTGCGGTCTTTCCAAGTCCAAAAAATTTGTTACTTTGATCTTGACTAGTAAACTAGTGATATAAAATTTCGGCTAATCGTGAATTTCCGAGTTGATTATAATTAGACATATAGTAATGCTGTTGATACAGCGGTTTTCAAGAGAGGACTGAACCAGAACACAGTAACATAAGTACTGTTCTTAAGTAATTTTCTTTGGAAGAGATTATTTTCTCGTTACAAGGCAGCTTTTTCACACCCTTTCAATATTAATGGGTATGATTATACTATCTTTTTAGTACAAAAATCAGTAAGAACAATGCCTATATTAATGTCCCTAAGTTTCTTTCACATTGACCTCTCAGATAAAATCCAAATAAATAAATTAGATCGAAAAATAGGATTGGAGATCCTCAACAATTTTCAGATAAATTTTAAATATATTTAATTCAAGCTAATGGTTCAAATACCAGCTGCACCAAGTGCGGTTTCTATTTGGGTTGCAACCCAATCCAGTTCCAAAAAATTGACATCAAGAGCATACTCCCTTTGATTTCAAGTAATATAACAACCAGTACTAAAAATTAGCCTAACATTCATTTTCAAAAGTATAATAACTAGCCACCAAAACCCAGTGGAGATAACTTCAAATCCTGAAAGCAGAATGATCTGCTCCTACCAAAACTTTAGTAAGATGGCCGAAACCGCAAAAAAGTATAGCGTTAACTGAGTGAATATCTTAATCTTCGAGCTCGATAATCTTAACCACAGATGCATCACCAACTTTCTGGCAAATAACCACTCTATCATGTGGCTTTATAACTCCTGATGCTTTTCCATGATCAAGTGCTACCTTGAGAATAGACTCGTTACTGGCACTTGTTGATTCAGCCTGCACGCGAAGTATGAGATCAATACCTAACTAGTCTCAGATCATCGAATATATGCATGCAAAATGAAGTTCAATGTTTCCACAACATATCCTAAGATGTTTTTACAAATGTACAAAACTTATCCTATTATCTACCCAGAAAGACTACAAGGAGCTCTTCAGTCAGAACCCAACCCCTATATTCAGCACCCAATACTCCTTCCACCCCCCCAAAAGAACAAACCTTAATAACAAAACAGATGAACTCAGTGAAATAAAATTCCCATAAGAAAAAGAACTTACAGGATGTCGAGGATCAGCAAGCATGGGAAAGAGACCTCGAACAATAAGTGATTGCCTTGCCTGTGTCATGAATTATAAGTTGGTAAACAAGATGAACAAAACATAAACAGCATAACATCAATCCTGGTAAGTTTCTAATCACAGAAAGAACTATGTGTCCAAATTCAGGCAAGTCGAGCATCAACTTCCAAAGCTGACTACCATTTATGCTTGTATTTGCTTTGCACAGGATACAATTAATAACAGTTGGGAAAACTTGCATTATAAATAGACTGTAATATGATTGATACATATGTAAAAAATATCTACTTGATAGTAAATTTTGATTGTAGCATAAATAGTAATATTATATAGATATATAGATAGATGGTAGTATAGAAATTACTCCTTCTGTCCCACAATAACCGTCACATTTGACCGTTTCACACAAATGAAGAAAAGATGATAAATGAAGGAAAAAGAACTGTGATTTTCAAAAAACTCCAAGTGAAAAAATGACAACTTGTGAACTGATGCACATAGTTTTAATTAGATGCTACAATAGGAAGGAAAAAAAAACGAAATTAAAAGTTGATTGATAGTGACACTCTTTTTGGGACTTTTTTTCATTGTAAATGTGACAGTTATTATGGGACCGAGGAAGTACATTAGCAGTAAATAAGCTTTCCCACAACTGAGTTGGTAGTTGGTCCTGGAAACAAGAAACAACGGAATAAATTGTTTTTATTTAGCAATGTAATGAGCAAAAAAGGATTATTGTGAAAAGTTATGAGCTCAATATGCACAATATAATCTGTCTATGCTACAAAGGGTTTTCAGAAAAGTTCATTTGATAGAAAGTTATTCATTAGTCATCCTACAAAATGTTACATATTAATCATGTGTAAATCTTATTTTATATTTACAACTATGGAGATTTGACTCAATTGTCATAATTCATAAATACCTCCAAAATTGAAATCACACAATTTAAGTGGAGATAATTTAATAACATTCAGAAACTCCCTTATCACATTTAATCCTTAAAATCAGGAAATTTAGATTATATAATGGTTATATCTCAAAGTTACAATTCTCCCCGGTGTCAATTTGGGTGGGCTAGTTTAGCCTAAAAAAAAAATCTCAAAAGTTATAACATTGATAGAAACCAATCTGTCAAAAATGACAGAAGCGTTGTTCACATTCATGGAAGCTAACAGAAAATAAGATGTAAATGAGACAAAAGTTAAAAGCTAACCTCAAAAGCTCCACTAAAGCTCCATTTAAGCTGATTTGTCTTAAGCCTGGGTATCACAACAGAGAGAACCGGCATCGTTGGCCTATACTTTGCTATCAATCTGAAAAGTGCACGTGTCAAGTTTAGAATAGTTTTCCCGAGATTTGTGAAAATTAAGGGAAGAAACTTTAATATAATATTCATTGATCCATAGCACTCATTTTCTACGACTTGATCCAATTCAAAAGAAGATACCCAGTTCAATATAATTTCCCTTGATGGTAACTATGAATAATTAATACCAAATTATTTAAAGAAAGTACCTTGCAGCCCTTCCAGATGAAGTGAAGCAAATGATAACAGAAGCCTTCACCTTAATAGCTGCTCGTACCTAAATAAATAGGATTTTCATTTTGAAGATTCCTTCCATATATGAACTTAAAACAAACAACCAACACGCAAAGAAGCAAAAACAATAGACGAAAATTATTATTTTTTCAGCAGAAGCACTAGAAATTAAAATGCCTCCCAATGCATGTGGCCCCATCAAAGGAATAGATGAATACAGACTTACCCACACAAGTAAAGGGGCAGATATTGAAACTACAACCTGTGACCACCACATCAATAGACCACAACTACCCTAAAACTTTCACATCACCGTCTCATGCACTAGGAATCACCATTAAAAATATTAAGGGCAAAATTAAAAAATAATTACCGCAGAGGATGCTATGGATTCCAAATGAGTCATGGGTTCTCCCACAAATTTGACTGTCTTCTTAAAATAAAGGTCTTGATTGAAAACTTTCTCAGCCTGAAACAGAAGGCAGAGACATCAGCCAGTATTCTTAGTGAAATTTCAAACAGGTCATTCACATAAATCAAAGGATTCACGTAACTAATACCATGCTATGCTATTATGCAAAAAGCACAAATGATAGGAAGAAATTAATATCCAAATAAAGAAAAGAATTGAGAACAACCCAGTTTCCTGCAATTTTAGAAGATTTTACACAAATGTTGGTGCATCATATTATTCCTTAGCCCTGTTTTGCTTGTATATCATGACTAATGAATTAAGTTACATAAAGAAAAGGAAAAAAATCATCTGGCTATTGAACTCAGGTCATTCAGACCATAGAATCTTATTCGGGTTACAAGAAACTCATGAAAATGGAATTTCACTGTTCAATAATATCCGACACGTGCACATTATTTTGTAAAACGAGAGATACTCAGCAATACCAATGATTAGTAGAAACTAGAAATGCAAAGTAGAGTACACTACTGCCTTGACAAAAATCTAGACAGAGTCAAGGAGCACATAAACTCAGGAATTTCTCCAGTCAAACAATTGCCAAATTAGAAATGTTTACAAGACTGAAGTTATCAACCACAAAACAGTACGATACCAATTCAAATTATTTAGGCCAAAAGCTCCTAATTCACAGAATTTTTTATTAACAATGTAGCCCGGAATTGAATTAACAGAACAAATCTTAAGTACCAAACAAATTTAAAGGAACTTCGAAATGCACTTACTTCTGAACAAATCTTGCCAACCGTAGAAATAGTCTCAACAGGATATAACCCACGTAAAGTCTCGGCACCCAGAAGAATTGCATCACTTCCTGTATATTAATAACAGTTCAATAAATATCCCATTAACCATTTCTAACAAACCACATAGCAAAACGATTTCTAACAAACCACATAGCAGAATAAGCACTATTAGAAGAAAACAACATCATTTAGAAGGGGCAAAAAACAGGGCAAGAAAAGAATAAATATTTCTTAATAGTCTTTATCAATCATGAAATGAATGTTGACATGCAAAATGCAAAAAATATGTCAAAAGAACAGCAATATTTCCTGTCTTTGATAATCACCTACAGGCTACCATTTAATATGCAAACCAACAACAGCGACTCAACAGACAACTTGAGCAGATAGATTGGCACTAATGAAAGTTATGGCATGGTTGAAGTAGAACTGAAGAAAACTCCTGCATTACTGATCTATACACCAATTTATGTATAATCCTACTATACTGACACCTTACAAGTAACATACTTCCTTTTTTATCTAATACATAATGATTTCACTTCATTACTTTTACCCCTCTTTAACTTTCTCACTTTGGCATACACTTCCTGGAATGCCCCATCACACTTTTCTTTGTGCTACACACCACATACATGGCACGTTCAATTTCTGAAATCACCTGCACTCACTTCTCAGTTTCACACACACACTACGCTGAAAGATTCTGTAGCGAGTTGCTTATTTTACACACTATCTACAATATTACAATGTATAAGTCGATAGGTTAAGTCAACAATATTCTATACTATTGTACTTCCAATATCTAACCAAAAAATTTCCATAATTTAATAGAGTTGATCATGTTCTAATACGAGATTTTTAAAGTGCTTAAGAATAAACTTTAAGAGAAGAGTGTCTTTGATGAATGATAATCAACTTTACTGGATAACATGCAAACCAGTATGAACAGAACAGCGTAATACTACAGTCATCAACTTAACTAGTGGTATCATATGACCGGTACTCACCATCTAAAACAGCATTGGCCACATCGGTGGCTTCCGCACGAGTTGGTCTTAAGTTGTCAGTCATGCTATCCACAACACGTGTGAGCACAGCAGGCTTCCCAGCCATATTACACTTGTAAAGGGCTGACTTTTGGAAGAAAAAGACCTACAAAAGCAAATGGTATTTGATTAACATATCAGCAACAAACAGTCTTAGAACTATTAGGTATTTGCCTAAATTAAGATGGTTATAATGGTATGATAGTTGTTTGGGACATTAAAATTATGTAACAGTTCATTAAGCTTATTCAGATCAAACACATAAACATCCCGTTCCAATCCAAAAAGCATGTAGCACCACTCCACAAAAGCTTATTTTCTTTCATTGTTCTAGGTTTTTAGGTTTAACATCAAACCCCCACTTGATGGATGACTATTGAGTATTGATGCATTAACTACTGATATAAAAAGAATAAAGACAAATGGCTTTCAGAATCGTCACAATATCTATGTCATATATAAAACTTCACAGTTAAAAGAGAAATTTGAAATGATTATGAAGATTTAGTAAATTCAATTGTTTCCAAAACAACCTTTCAAGTAATTAGAAACTGGGTGCTTAGGAGTTAGGATATATTATCCGTCTATTTATTGAAATCTTGTTTGACCTAGAACCCCAACCTAAAAAGAAGTGGTGGATGACCTAGGCAAGAAAAAGTTGGGACAAAGCATGTACTTCAATATATTCAATGAACAAATCATTATATGAATTATTAAATACACTATAAACATATGCCTAAAGCACAACAACACAGAATAAGTAAAAAGCACTTCAAATTACACGTCGAGACTAATTACTACAAAGAATCTAACCTTCTCTGGTGGAAGATCAATGCCCAAATTCCCACGGGACAGGATGATTCCATCAGCTTCTTGTAGAATCTCATCAAAATGGGTCAATCCCTAAAAAAAAAAGATATATAAATGCAGTTGAATCAGCATAGCTGATAAGGATCTAACTAGGAAATAATTTAATTTTGTCCAGTACACAATAAAGAAATGCAATTCACCTCAACATTTTCAATCTTTGCAAAAATTTGAGTCTGGCTTAGATCACCTAATGTAGAAAGGAATTCACGTGCCTGTATTTTAAACACACAAGGTATGTTAGTAGAAATCCTGGAACATAAATAGGAAAAAATTAAATGACCAATTCTGAACTTCAGCCGATGAAACCAACACAAAAGGTGTGGAACACAAATTACCTGGCGAACATCTTCAGCATGCCTAGTATATGACAATGATAGAAAATCAATTTTGTTTTTTACTCCCCAGGTGCTTATAACCTGAGACGAGAAAAAATTATACTCCAGAACATAAAAGAAACCTACAATCCAGGCAGACAGAAGCTCTACATGTTTGACGGTACGTACTCACTAAAACATGCAAGTGAATAATTACCTCCTTGTCTTTTTCAGTGAGGGTAGGCAAATCAATATGAATTTGAGAAGCATGCAAGGTAAACAATGCCCCAGCCAATGTTGCTGAATTTTTAATAGTACAAACAACGTCCTGCCCTGCAACTTCAGCTACCTGCATAGTTTCAGGTAGAATTCATCATGTATGTAAGACTTCATTTCAACTTTTTCTATTCATGCCATTATAGGTGGCTAGGCCCATTATATAGATTTAGAAATATCAAATTAGAAAATTTAACTTCAATTACCCAAAATCGCAATATAAAAGTTATTAACAAATGGCTGATGCAGATTAAAAATATACTTCAGAACACCACAATAACAAAATAGAAAGCGACCTATTGGAATAAATTTTTCCTTTCAGATCCACTTATCTTACCTCTAGCCATACAGAAGTAGTTTCACTTCCTGTGAACAAGTATTGACCAACGAAAATGGTGTCTCCTGCCTTCACTGACTGTAAACAGTATGAATAAGATTAAGGTTCAAATTAACACAAACATTGCATTGAAAGCAACAGAGAATGAGTTTATTTTGCGCTAAGCTAAGCATCAGTAGTTGGTAGCAATAACGTGAATCAGGTAAATTCAGAGGTTTGAAAATTTAAATGAACCTTTGCGAGTCCATCAAAATTGATAGGCAGTATCTCTGAAGAAGCTTCTTGCCCCTGATCAGGAGTCAGAATAACCTGACTATCAGCCTGAAGGGAAATCGATGTCTCGTTTTTGTTAACAACCTGCATCTCAGCACCAACCGTGTCCAGCATAACCTGACAAAGATAAAAAAGAAACCAACAAAACACTCAACAAAAGTAAAAACAACAATAAACACATCCACAAAACATTAACCATAACAAAACAAACAAAAACATGCAAAATACAATGTGTTTAGTTTTAAGCTTTTAGTAACCACTTACAGCACAGAGCTTCTTAGTAGTTTTGATAGCAGTCTTCAAATTCTCCAGAGTCTCTTGGTGATATTCGGAGTCACCCCAAGAAAAATCGAAACGAGCCACTACAACAAACATTACAAAACCTCATCAAATAACCGTCTATTATATTGTCACTGTTAATCAATCATAATGGACATACCAATAAAAACATATGACTATAATCATGACTACTTTTAAAGTCACCCACATGATCGGTTGTGATTTATTTATTGATGGTGTAAAACTTTATAGTGTATGTTTGGATATAAGCTGCGAGTTTGACAAAATCACAGTGATTTTGTCAAATCTCTGTAACCTGTCCCAAAACCACGGTGACTCAATGTGATCCTGCCAATCTCTAGGTTAATCTAAACATGCACTTAGCCTATTTTTGTTTCCACGTTTGAAACCTCCGCCAGAATTGATTCTGGAGGTGTGAAATTTACCGTTCAACTAACATAAATCACTTTACATTCAAGTCAAATAAATTCATTCAAAATCAATTTTTGTCAGTGTAAAACCAAACATGCACTTAGACTAAGAAAACAGACAAGCAAGAATAATATATATACCAGACATTCCGGCTTTGAGACAAGAAGAAATAACATCGACTGAACGAGATTTAGGTCCCAAGGTACCAACGATCCTTGTCATTGCAGGAAAAAAGCTCTGAAAATAAAAATAAAAATAATAATAATTTAATAACAATAATGATAATGATAATGATAATGATAATAATAAAACGAGAAAGAAAAAGAAGAAGATTAAAGAGAGTTACGGTTTTGGCAGGCTCAAGGATTGAGATCATCCGAATAGGTTCTTCGATAAGCAAGTTACTTGAATGCATTTTTGCTAAAACCCTAGAACAGGAAAACGCAGCGAGAGAAAGAGAATAAGAAGAACGTTGGATCACTGAATGGGGGCTGCGTGAAGAGACCGAAGGGTGTTTTTCAATTTAAATACCTAGAACTAGAAGGAAAGAAGGTTTCTTGGGAAAGGAGGAATATGCTTCCGCTTTTATATTTTGCTTCTATTCTATTCTTTTCTATACCCTTTACCAACTTTCTCTTCTCAATCCTCCTCATAAATCAATGTTATCATACAACAATATTATTATCGTGAATATCATATAAACTCTTTAACATATATAATATTAATAATGAAAAATTCAACCCAAAATCTCATATTTCCTTTATATAATTTTAAGATAATATTGTTCGGGGTATTTTAATGAGATTTTTTTTTATTTTTTGATTAATACTTCAAATATTGCTGTATAAAGAATAAAATAGTAAATAAAATACTTTAAATTAAGGACAAAATTGGAAATACAAAAAGTCATTCAAGTCTCATGTATTTTCTTTATCTTCTATACTATGTATAAAGAGAATACATGGTTATAAACTGATTTTCTCGCTTCTAACTACACATTTGATGGTGTGTTTGAATTGAGGGTTTATGAGAGGAAGGAATGGGAGGACTCGCTTTTATTTTTTAAATTAAGAAAAATGCAAAATGTTTTTTCAAAATAAATTAAGTGTTTTTGAAGTATGATCATTTATCATGTTGTTAATTAAATTTTCTAAAAAAGATTTTATAATGTCCGTAATTTAAAAATGAAAACTAAGCTCTACCCTTCCTCCCCCTCCTAAACCTTCCATCCAAACACACCCTAAACAAATTTGTTGGTGTGATTCGAAAATATAAAAGGTCTTGCGGCGCAGTTTGTTGACCGTTTGTCTTCTATTCAAGTGTAAATAATGGTTTATATATAAAAAAAAAAAGTTTATATTATATTAAAAAAATATATATATATATTGTATAAGCATAATAGTAAGCAATTAAGCATAGTAAAGAAAAAGCAATTTTAACCTTTGTGTTGGCTCGGAAAAATCTGTTTAACTATAAATCACCTATCTATCGATTTCGACTAACATGATATTTAATTTTATAATTCATTCATGTATGCTTCTTAAAAAATAATTCATTCTTCTATGTTTTGAGTAAACATTTTTGCATGTTTCATTTCTATTAAAGAACTTATTCAAACTTTTCATCGAAAGACATAAACAAGCGGGAGGAGTAGAAAGTAGAAACTGCTCTCAATAAGATAAGATTTGAGAGGTATTGAAGAAAGCTATGGGAGAAGCACATGGTATTAAAGAAAGTAGCCTGCGGTAATTACCTGATTCAAGGATTAAACTGAAATCATAAATGGATGAGAAAGTAAGACCAACATTATGGAAGGTTGTGCTATCACCTCAATTAGCAAGTCTCTATGTTTCGATAAACCGTGTGTGCTTGGTTAAATCATGGCTGTGTCTTTATTTTGTTAAAGTATTTTTATTTTTTTTAGCAATATTTTGTTGAAGTTATGAAAATGAACTTGTCAAAATTGTCCTCTAAAAAAATTGTGGTGATTAGTCAGTCAAACATGCACAAATTTATTCATAATAATAAGTGAGAGTACTTTGTTAAAAAAACTCTTTTTTCTTAAATTATAAATCGTTTTTGTCATTTCAAACTTATTAAGAAATATAATTAATTTTATATGGAAAAACTATATTTTGAGTTGTTTTACAAAATTGTTTTTAATAAATTATATAGAAAAGATAAATTAAAGTAATGAAAGAAAAGAGGGTAATATATAGTTAAAGTATAATATGAAAATTAGCCTGACTTATAATTTATGATAAATTCCAAAAGTGGAGCCAATAGCATTGCTGAAATTATTTTACCTGCTCTAATCTCCAAAGCAACTAAAATTCCAGAAGAACTTGCTCCAAAATGCAAAAAAGAACCGATTATGTTAATCAGGATTACCACTTTAATAAAAACCATAAACTGAGAAAATCAGCAACAATTCATTGCTCTGACAGTCCAATGAAATGTTCCAAAGCTACTAATCTGTTCTCCTTAATTGCACCATATCACTTCACTTTCAAGGCTTAAAATCGCAACATTCTTGTCAAGACATAGCAACATCTACTACACAAAGATTTGCTCCATAGAATCAACATCAGTGAGATATGGAATCCAAGAAGCTGAACAAGTTCTGTCAGAAAGGACCAAAACCAACAGACTTGTGAAATGTGAATAAAATAAGTTGTTTATTTCACTCTATTATAGCATATCCACTCTTTCTTCCTACATCAAATCAAACATAAACTCAAGTTCTTTTTTTTATATTAATTTTTGGGGTCTGGTCTGCTTCAAATTAAGTTCTATTTAAAGCCTTGACCAATTCATAATATGACCATTTTATTTGCCTTAAGAATTGGTGGGGTTATGAGAAACTATCTAAAGGCTTTTCATGTCAGGAATAAATTGTGCAGTTTTGGAATTTGACAAGCATATATGCCCCACAGGCCCACATCATATCATTCGCATTTACTGTCTCTTCCAAAATGATTGAATGAATAAAAAATGGAAACAATTTTTAAACAACCAAACCAAATCTAATGACAAAGATGTAAATTTAACCCTCATTTGCCTCTTTCTTTCACTGTACAAGAAGGAACACGACACTGCCAAAGATTGGATGTGCTATGTGAGTAGCAGAGTCACTGATTCAAGATAGATCATATTATAAGCTATGTCTCAAGACAAGTGCAACAAAGTTATTTCTCAAATATTACAAATAGAAAACAATAAATAACAACTCATGCAATTTAAATAACCATGCAATTAGAAGAGGATTAAAGAGAGTCCCATCATCAAGCAATAAATAACACTAGTGTTATTAAGCTAAGCAATCTTCAGTTGTGGCAAGTGAAGGTGAAAGTGAATTGCGAGATTCATCATAATCCTCTCTTAGAGGAGATTGTTCCACCCTAATATCCTCGATCATCTTAACAACTTCCAACATAGTTGGCCTTCTCTCAGGTTGTAACACAACACAAGCTAGTCCTACGTTCAACATTGAAACAAGCTCCTCCTCAATGTTCTTGTACCTCAAAAGTTCTTGATCAAACACCTCTGATGTCCACTCATCCTTCACAACAGACCGAACCCATTTCGGAAGATCAGCTTCTTGTTCCTCAAATTCCACAGAAGGGCGTACTCCGACAGGAGAAGAATACTGAGAAGAAGGAGCTCTTCCTGTCAAAACTTCCAACACCAACACTCCAAAAGCATACACATCTGCCTCTTGTGAAAGCTTCTTAGCTTCCGCCTGTTCTGGAGCTTTGTACCCACCCAGCCTTGCAACCGCATGAGCAGGGTTTAATAACAGTGACAAGCCAAAGTCACCTATGCAAGCAACTCCATTCTTGTCAAGTATCACATTTGATGATTTCACATTTCCATGAGGTATCTTGGCTGCACTATACTCTCCGTGAATCCTTGCTAGGCCTCTTGCTGCCCCCAACACCAAACTTATTCTTGTAGTCCAATCTAACGGAATCCTTCCCGGACCACGATTCCCTGATACATTCACAAAGCGACTAGCAAATTAGTAGGCAAAAAACTAATAATAATCGATACATTTTCTGCATTATAGAACAATTGTAAGCAAAATTAAAGATTTTGCGCCTTAAAATCTATCTACCGCGGTTTTAAATTGTTCAACGCAACTGCAATATAAAAGATTTTGCGGTATCTGCAACGACAATGGCAACTGAAATTTTGATCAATATAAAGGTTTGCTGCACAACATCGACTATAATTTAAAACCCTATCAACTATCAATTATCAACTACTTCAAGTTTTTTAAAAAAGGTCTTCAATCATGGTTTAGACCACAACTTTAAAATTTTTGGGATTAGGATCTGCTACAATAAACAAAAAATGCAGTTTTTGATCTAGATTGTTAAGTTTGAGATCTTGACAGTTTAGATTACACAATAACAAAATGAGTCTAAAACATTCTCCATTGTTAATTTGAGGTGTGCTAATGAGATTGAGATCGAAAACTGCATGTTATCGCACCAAATCCAAATCCAAGTTTTTGATGTCTTAATTAAGGATTGATACCGATCACATTTTAAAACCGTGTTATTGTCCAAACCATACAATTAATTATATCACTAAATTGAAAACTCAAAGGTAAAGGGCAATAGATTAGACAAACCATGAAGAAGAGCATGCAAGCTTCCATTGGAAAGATAATCATAAACCAAAAGCTTTTCTTCCTTGGCATAATAATAAGCTTTGAGTCTAACAACATTAGGATGTCTAAGCTTCCCCACAACATCCATATACTGTTCAAACTGATTCCTATCACAAGGATTAGCATCCTTAAGTCTCTTAACAGCAACAGTACATCCATCATCAAGAACAGCTCTATAAACAGTTCCCAAACTACCCTTCCCAAGCATCTCTGCAGAAGCTCGTAGCAAATCCTCTAACTCAAACTCATTCCTTCTATCAAAAAACACTAATTTGCTTCTCTCTGTTTCAGTTGTTGTTCCATCACTATCTCTATCCACACCCCCATTGTTACTATTTGCACCCCTATAACCTTTTTTCTCACTTCCACTGCTACTTTCACTTTTTCTCTTCCCAATCTCACTATCCATCCCCACCGTTGAATTAGATCTTCCTCCTCTTCCACAACATTGTGCCACCGTGAAAGAAACCACCACCAGTAACGCCACAGAAACTGCCACCGCAACGGCTACTATTCCCCCAGGACTCAACATTTTCCGTTTTTTAGAAGGAGTTTCAGATGGAATATTACCATGATTTTTGCTAGGGTTTGAAGGAACAATTTCAGAACTATCATCATCAGAAGGAGGATGAGGATTTTTTTCGGTGACAGAACACTTCGGCAACGGCATTGATCCGCAAAGACCATCGTTGCCGGAGAAGCTTTTGTTACCGAATTTTGTAACCATGGCGTCTGGTAACCGTCCTTGGAGTTCATTGTTTGTGATGTTGAGTTCTCTGAGATTGATTAGAGAAGAAGAAAGATCGGGAACTTCGCCGGAGAGTTCGTTGTTCTGTAACCGGAGAGTGATGAGATGCTTCAGTTTTGATAATTCTTTAGGAATTTCGCCGTGGATGTTGTTGTCGGAGATGTCAAGTCTGATGAGAAGACGTAAGGAAGATATCTCCGGCGGTATTTCGCCGGAGAAGTCGTTGCCGGAGAGATAGAGAAGTTCAAGATCAGTGCAGTTTAAAAGAGGAACAATTGTTCCGTTTAAGCGGTTATCGTGTAGGTCAAGGAAGCGTAAGTAGGTAAGCGTTGAGAGAGAATCAACGGGACCTCGGAGATTGAGCGAAGGGAGTGAGAGAGCTATCACTCTGCCGTTTGGAGAGCATTCAACACCGCGCCAGGCGGTGGCGGTGTTGCAGGCATCCTCGCCGGTCCAGTTATCGACGAGGTAGCCGTGGAAGTCGGTTTGGAGACGAAATTCGGTGAGGGCATGTGTATCATTTTGTTGTGCACTTTGTGTTAGAGATGGTGATGTGCAGAGAAATGCTAAGGAGGTTAAGGCTAATGCTAGTGTTGTGTTCATGTTATGGTGTGTGAAGAGGAAACAATTTGTGTGTTTTATGTTTAAAATTTAAAGGTGGAGAGTGAAGGTTATGTTTGAGAGTTTGAGTGAGGACAAACTTTGATGTGATTATCAGAGACTAGAGACTGGTGTGTGATGTGCAAAATATACACTAACTTTACGGACGATTAAGCTTTATCGGAGAATTTGATTGACCATCTTTAATGAAGTCTCCACTTTTAATCATTTTTTTTTTCACCCACAAAACTCGAACTCAAGACCTTACTTAAAAGTTCAAATTCAATTCAACCTGAGCTAATGTAATGCTGGTGTAGTGGGTGATGATTGAGAAAAAAGCATTGCATTGCACATGATATTTATTATATGTTTGCTAATAAGGTAATTAGGATTGGGGGAATATGATGATTAAAGGTGGCAGCTGATTATGGGTTTGGAAGGTGATGGTCGAGAGTATGATTGCTGTTTTCTACTCATAAGAGGGAATAGGATGACTGACAATATTTTACCTTTTGTTTTGTTTTGTTTGGTTTGGCATGTTAGCTAAAGAGGGAAAAATAATGTTATTTAGATATACATAACAAGATTGATTGATATAATATGAATAACATGAATATCATTGAATAATATAATAGACCCTGAGTCAAATGCTTGTCATATAATAGAGAGGAGAGGAATAGAGGATGGTAATCCAATTTCAAATATTCATGTTTCAAGTGACGCATTTGATAAGGTTTAACCATGACTGGTGTCAACATCTAAATTTCAATTTTTAATTTAATTTAATACTATGAAAATGTAAAAGGGGTTGACTGTTTACAACCATCTAGAAAAACCCATCCTATATAGTTGTAGTGAATCGTCGTTTTCCTCCCTACTCCAAAGATTAATAATACATTAATTCCACCACCCTATTAAAGAATGCCATATCTCCTTGGTACTTTAGTCACGCAGTTACCAATCTTTAGGACATGAGATCCACAATACACAGTTATTTCCTTTAAGGAAGTGTGGTGGTTTTCAAAATAATTGAACAGAAAATTTGAATTGGGTTTTATTCATGCTACATTACATGGTATGTCTCTTATTATCTTTTTCTTTTCCGTACGTCCCATTACTTAAAGGTTGAGGTTGTGGGGTTGAAAAGAACAAGTGAAACAGAATGGTCCAAAGTTCAACCCTTGCATTCTTTTAAAAAACAACTATCTTAATTTTGGATTCAGAGTTAACTTGAGCCATTAATTGATGAATTGCATGACTTAAGATTTTTGCCCTTTTATCAATAGCTACCATAGTCTTTTTATATCTGTTCATATTTGGCCCAAATGTTATAACTTAGAATCGTAAAGTTGAACAAACAAACATTAATTTAAGAACTAATTCTAAATTTTAATTTCACTATTCATGAAACCAAAATATCAAGTGCCTTTAAAATTTGGAACGCCAATCTCGCCTCCAAATCCTCTGCTTTATTACTCCTTTTACTTTGACAGTGAAACAATTATTCCTTCACTTTTTGCGACCATATGCATAATGCATCACCATGGTGGTCGAGATGCCACGGAAGGCTACAAATATATACTAATTGAGATGGTGATCCAGTACCACACCACCGGTTTACCATCCATATTGCCCCCACCTATGCAGTAGCTAGCATTATATCTCATATTATGCACATCTATCCAGAGTGGGATATGTGCCAATTATTTTTTTGCTAGTAATATTTAGTCATAGTTGACTCCGACCCCTGCATATAATTACCTTTGCAGTTATCAACCGAGCCGTATTTGCATGACTATTTGGACTTAACTTTGAGTGAGAAGAAATAAAGTAACTTTAGAAACACATTTAATTGTTACATGTTTTAAGTCTTTATGAAAGAAATTGATTTTAATTTGAAGCTAAAATACAATGCTAGGTGTGTTTTGATTAGTCCATGCCAACTTGATGTTAGTTTTGTCATGAAATTTAAGTTAAATTCCAATCATGTTCCTTGCATTTACATGTTAATCATTGAATTCCATCGCTTATCTTTCTGTATGATATGAAAAAACTTTGCTTGCTATTGACTTAAAGTTGAGAACCTCTTTTTACTTTCCACCACATGAAAAAGAGAAGAAGCAGTAGACAAACCAAATAATGAACCACCTTTAATTAGTTTGGTGTTAGCCTCTAAAGTTTGTCCCTCAATCGATAAATCAAGTTCATCCAGGCTAAATTTATCAGAGTTGTGATTTTTTTACACGTTTTTTACACTCACATTTCTTTGTAAGGGGTGAAAATGGAGGCGTCTAATGGATGTGGTATCAAACAAAATTTTCCCTATTACATATAGGAGGGAAAGAGTAATAATAGCCTAAATAAAGAAACTAAGTGATATCATAAATATAATGTAAGCTTAATATGTAAAAAGTCCTCATAAATATAGTATTTTGATTTTGGTGCTTGTAAAAATAAATCTTAAATATATCCTTGTAAAATATTGTCTTTT
>Ga0315914_1005595_pt1 | contig 18230 bp, 6 predicted proteins | sample MpolenodulesMG_FD_203920 | JGI IMG/M metagenome (GOLD analysis project Ga0315914, IMG submission 203920) | Medicago polymorpha root nodule microbial communities from Los Angeles, California, United States - elongated nodules | ecosystem: Host-associated > Plants > Roots > Nodule | place: USA...
GAAAATTCGGATCTTGTTAAAATAAAATTAAAATTAAAATAAAATAAAATACAAACAAAAACCAATTAAAAAAATAAAATTAAAACAAAAACCAATTAAAAAACCTAATTATTTATTTTAATTTTTTTCCATTTGGATTTTATTCACATATTTTTTTTAAACAAAAAATATCTATTTAAAACACCGTAAAACTTTAAAAGAAAAATCCTTTCACATTTTTTTCCCTTTCAACTTCACGGTATTATTGTTCATCAACGTCATAACCTTTCCAAAAAAATTAAAATAAATAATTATGTTTTTTTAATTGGTTTTTGTTTTAATTTTATTTTTTTAATTGGTTGTTTTGTTTTTGTATGTATTTTATTTTTATTTTAATTTTATTTTAACAAGATCCGAGTTTTCTTTTAATTTCCAAAATCAATTTTTTGTTTTTAAAAAGATACATTTACACACGTGGCAAACATTAAATGAAGACACGTCATCAAAATCAGACACATCATCACTAAAACACATGGGGGGCCTTCAAATCAGAAAGGGGGAAAAGAATGGGGTGCAAAATCGCTCGTTTAAAAACATGGAGTGCAAAATCGCACAATTGGCAAAAGATAGGGGGGAAAAGTGCAATTAAGCCAAAAAAAAAAATGTCAGAAGAGTTTATAACATGACTCTCTTTAAAAAGTAGATGTTTCATTATCTAAATCGGGTTAAGCGAGTAGAGTGAGAAGTATGATTGGTTATCTTTTTTTTTTTTGGTTTTTTCTTTATGTTCAATGAATCTTCGATTTGAGATCGCATAAAGAAATTTAATTTATCAATATCGACATTGGTAGTTAAAATAAATCTTAAAACATAATTATGTTTTATTTACATAAAAACATATCATTTTCACTCTTTAACATGAGAATAAAAGAATTTTTCCAAGAATAAAAAGCATTTTCATCATAATTTGTTAAAACTTGAAATAAACATTAAAATGTAAAGTTTCAATCATCATATTTCTAAGAACAAATTTACAAACCATAAAATAACACTATCCTTTTATATTTAATTGTTTAAAACTGATTTAAAGTTATTTTTACACCAAATCCAACTACAAACAGTCAAGCACTATGATCTTAATCTTCACATCTGATAATCTAATCACATCAAAATCAATTCAAATAATTTCATGTGAAGTGTGATGTTTGGACTTTGGCATTAGCTCTCAAGATATTCACTTGTGATGATTGAAAATGGACAAAAACGAGACCTAGACATGTGGATCATCGACTATTCAAGTGATTGGAAGGGTAAAAACAAAAGTGTACGTGGTGTTTTGGAGAAGACGACGTGGCGAGGAATGAAGTCCATTGTTCTTTGGTGCAAGGTATAGGGGAAGCCACGTTGCTAAATGCTTTGGAAAACGTAATCGAAATAACAAATAAAATAATGATAACAAATACTCCCTCCATCCTCAATACATGATCTAGTTGACATTATACATTATTGAGTTAACATATTTTGACCATATTTTTTCGATTAATTCACAAAGATGAATAATATCATGTAAGATGTTGTTGGATTCGTTTTGATGAATATTTTTAAAATATTAAATTTTTATAATTTTTTTTAATATAGAATTGAAGATATCAAAGACAAAACATATGCATTGGTACGTGTATCAGAGTCAATCAAATCATCTAATATGAGACGGAGAGAGTAATTGATAAATAATTAAATAAGATTGAAAGGAATATACTCCGACAGAAGCTGGCGTAAGTTGATCTTGGTGAAAGCCTAGGCACCAATCCTGCAGCCTCGTTAGGTATCAGAAATCCATTATTTCCGTCTACATTTTTTTAATTTATTTTAGTGGATTCAGAGTATAAAAAATATGTAGGTTAAATCTTCTATTATTAATTTAATTTAATTTCTAGGTTAAATCTTCTATTATTAATTTTATAATTTAGAGTATAAAATTTACTTTTAAATAACCATATGTAATCGACTTTAGTAATTTTTCACATATTTTAATTTTATTTTGGGTTGTTTCATATTTTATAATAGAATTTAAAACTATATGTTAATGAAATTGTGAATAAAAAATAGAGAAAGATATGTATTCAAAATTTGATTATATTTAAATGAACTCGCAATGCTATTTTTCTTTGAAGTGTGTTAGATTATTTTTTTGCTAAATTATTAGAAATAAAAAAAAATTATTGAGGGACTAAAACGTAGATTTTAACTTAAGAGGAGAGGAGAATGTAATTCAAGTTTCTCTCAAGGGAGGGGAGTGAAATATTTTCTAATATAATATGTTTTTGAATAAGAGGGGAGGGGAGTGTATATTTTAACATGAAATTGGTGGGAGTGTAATTCAAACATCTTTGAGGGGGAGGGAAGTGTAATTTACTCTTTTATAAAACTCCATTTCATGAATGAGGCCATTATTGTGAAGATTTTGTGGAATCTTATTCATAAACCAAATTACCTTTGATGCAAAGCCCCCCTCAATTAGAAAATAGGGGGGATATTGATCTCATGTTACTGTGCAACTTTCATCCTAATGATTCTCCTCTTTAGAAAGCCTTTTTTTGTTTTTGGGTTATGAAATGACTCTTCTCATTTTAGGACGATTTTCAGCGGCCTCACCCCTGTGCGAGTGATTCACATCTATTCTAAAGACATTGAAGATTGTACCTACCAACACTTTCATCGAAATTATTAGCTTAAGGAGACAATATACATTGGATAGAAGACATTTCTAAAGGGTTGGATCAAGCTCAATAGTGATGGTGCTTGTAAGGGGAATAACATTGCTTCAATTTTTGGAGGCCTCTTTCACAATTCAGACGGCTGTTGGATCACTGACTAGATTAAGAAGATTGATTTGTGTCACGCACTCCATGTAAGTGGGGTATGTAACTAGGCTTGACTATGGCTTGGAAGACTATACTTCATGATTCATTATCGAAATTTGATGACATGATAATTAATGATATATTAGCTATGTTTTAGAGTGGTTTTAGTATAGTCTGACATTATTTTTAAATATGTTTTAGAGTTTTTTATGGTCTAAGGGACATTTTGTATTGTTTTTATATCAGTCTACATAATTCTATCTCAAAATCGGCAACTTCATAGATGTTTTGAGTCATTTTAGTGAGAAATCATGTAAATCAACATTGAGTCATTTCGCGATTCATTAAGAAGATTTTGAAGGCAGAACAATGAGGTAAAAATAATGTCCCAAGTCTCAAGATGAAAACATGGAAGAAGATCAATCAAAGAATGAAAAAAAAAGCAGCATTTCCCGCACATTTTCCTACCTCAGGATGCGCCTCATGCACCCTAGGTGCATGGCACCTGCAAGAAGGAAAGAAATCATTGTCCCATGCCCCATAACATGTGCCCTATGCACATGGTTTCGAGAAATTTTGTCTTCCGACTCTTTTTTCAAGTTGGATGTATGGAAAAAGCATAGAAACCTAATTCTAACTTAAATTGAAACTTGACTATAAATAGAATATATTTCACACACTCTTATTCATCCAGAAACTTGATGGTGCAAGGTAAAGGCAAGTATCCAAGAGCATCTAGGAGTTTTCCAACCTCTTTTTTAGTATGTTTTGTAATCTTTTCTTATTTATATTTTCAGTTGCCATGAGTTTCTAAACACCCTCTGAGTAGGGTTCTAAGATGAACCATTTTTTATTTTTTGAAATTCATGAATGCATTTTCTTTATTCAGTAATAATTTAAGTCTTAAATAACTTTTAATTGTTTCGAATGTAATATTTTTAGACCTATAGGCATAAATAAGTCCTAATTATATCTAATTAGACCTCAGGCAGAAAAAAAAAAAAAAAAACTAATGACTAATCTATGTATGATCTCTAGATTATAGTATAAGACTGACTTACCTTGCTTTAACCTCGACAAGAACTAAAATTGAAAGTTACTTAATTATCTTAATCGATTAGGGTTTTTAAGTATGATTGTTAGATTATCACTCATCCATTGAGAATTTACTTCGTACCACTCTATTTAAGCATAGTTACCATAAATAATTATATAGATCTATAATGATTTCATAATCAAACCATTGTTTATTAAGTACTTAATCATAATTGGTATTGAATATTGCATTAATATAACATAGAAAACAGATGGGATCGAAGAATCCTAATCGTTGTCTAACCTTTGAGGTAAACCTTTTACTTATACACAAAGAACTACTACTCACACTGTGCACTTAATTCAAACGTGCAACCCCTAAAACCCCTTTAATTGCATTTAATATAAATAAGTTAAGTAAATTGATAAGTTGACGACAATCTCAATGGAGACGATAAACTTACTATTTTTTTCTTGTTACAGATTGATGCACTTGTCATCAAAAGTGATTCAAAAATCGTGTTTATATGATAGCATATAGTTACGACTTTGGGGGTGCAGTCCCATTTTGGTGACGAGTATTTGTAACCTTCTAAATTTAAATTGAGGTGTTCAAGTTTGTCATAGTTAGTGCTAGGGGAACGAAAATGCTGACTGACTTACTAATTATATTCTTTCTTCAAATATTATAGTTATTTTGTTGTCGTGTTTTCTCCTAATGAGCTATGTTGTTTGTTTTTTGATGATTTTTCTGAGACTTGTAGAAGTGTTCGACTAACTTCTTTGTTTTTTTTTTTTTTTTTTAGCTTTGACACTCTTTTATATAAAAGAATACAAAATAACATCCGAATTTATGTAAGTCTTGAATATAGAAATATTTTTTTTATGTTCCATAACAAACGTCTTAAAATATTCAAGCTATGTTCATCCAAAAAGAGATTGAACTTCATTTTGTTTCTTGATATATTTTTATTGAAGGGGATCGAACCACTCATTAAGTTTTGACTAGCAAAACATGTTTCCGCTAGTGTTAGAAACACTTTTGCTATGTTGTTGTGGCCTAATAAGAAAGTTTTAGGCAGGTACTGGTAGGGGTGTGTATGGTTGATATTTTGACCGACCAAACCATATCCATATATAAACTACTTATATGGTTTTGGATTCCTAACCAAGACCATATTTTATTGTAAACCGGTTATGTAACCGGTTATGAATATGGTTATGGATATATAACCGGTTATTTTTACAAAACCGGATTATAAATGGATATGGTTTGCTTTAAAAAAATATCTGGATTATTTTAATATCCGAATTAAAAACCAGTTATTTCTCTTTCAAAATTGATTTTTAAAATCAAATTTTATAAACAAAAATCCAAATTTATATTCAAAAACGCTTATCTTATACAAAATAGCTTATTACGATCTTTTTTTTAAAAAACAGCTTATTCAAAACAACTTATTTATGTAAAACAGCTTATTAGGATCTCTTTTTTCAAAATAACTTATTCAAAACAGCTTATATATGCAAAACAGCTTATTAGGATCTCTTTTCAAAACAACTTATATATGCAAAACAACTTATTAAGATCTCTTTTTTCAAAACAACTTATTCAAAGCAGCTTATTAGGATATCTTTTTTCAAAATAACTTATTCAAAACAACTTATTTATGCAAAACAGCTTATTAGGATCTCTTTTTTCAAAATAACTTATTCAAAACAGCTTATTTATGCTAAACAGCTTATTGAGATCTCTTTTTTCAAAATAACATGTTCAAAACAGCTTATTTATGCAAAAACAGCTTATTAGGATCTCTTTTTTCAAAATAACTTATTCAAAATAGCTTATTTATGCATAATAGCTTATTACGACCTCTTTTTAAAAAATAGCTTATTCAGTACAACTTATTTATGCAAAACAGCTTATTAGGATCTCTTTTTTCAAAATAACTTATTCAAAACAGCTTATTTATGCAAAACAGCTTATTACGACCTCTTTTTAAAAAATATCTTATTCAGAACAGCTTATTTATGCAAAAACAGCTTATCATGATCTCTTTTTTCAAAATAACTTATTCAAAACAACTTATTTATGCAAAACATCTTATTAGGATCTCTTTTTTCAAAATAACTTTTGCAAAATAGCTTATTTATGCAAAATAGCTTATTACGACCTCTTTTTAAAAAATAGCTTATTCAAAACCGCTTATTTATGCAAAATAGCTTATTAGGATCTCTTTTTTTCAAAATAACTTATTCAAAGCAGCTTATTTATGCAAAAACAACTTATTAAGATCTCTTTTTTCAATATAACTTATTCAAAATAGCTTATTTATGCAAAACAGCTTATTAGGATCTCTTTTTAAAAAACAAATTATTTGAAAATATTGTATATGTTTCCGGATTACTTTTGAATAAGTTGTTTTGAATAAGCTATTTTTCAAAAAAGATATCATAATAAGCTGTTTTGTATAAATAAGCTGTTTCAAATAAGTTATTTTGAAAAAAGAGAACTTAACAAGCTGTTTTTGCATAAATAAGCTGTTCTGAATAAGCTATTTTTTAAAAAGAGGTCGTAATAAGCTGTTTTGCATAAATAAGCTGTTTTGAATAAGTCGTTTTGAAAAAAGGTGTCCTAATAAGCTGTTTTGCATAAATGAGCTGTTTTGAATAAGTCGTTTTGAAAAAAGAGATCCTAATAAGCTGTTTTGCATAAATAAGCTGCTTTGAATGAGTTATATTGAAAAAAGAGATCTTAATAAGGTGTTTTGCATAAATAAGCTGTTTTAAATGAGTTATTTTGAAAAAAGAGATATTGATAAGTTGTTTTGCATAAATAAGTTGTTTTGAATAAGTTGTTTTGAAAAAAGAGATCCTAATAAACAATTTTGCATAAATAAGCTATTTTGAAAAAAGATGTTGTAATAAGCTGTTTTGAATAAGTTGTCTGTTTTGCATAAATGAGCTGTTTTGAATAAGTCGTTTTGAAAAAAGAGGTCCTAATAAGCTGTTTTGCATAAATGAGCGGTTTTGAATAAGCTATTTTTAAAAAAGAGGCCGTAATAAGTTGTTTTGCATAAATAAGTTGTTTTGAATAAGTTATTTTGAAAAAAGAGATCCTAATAAGCTGTTTTGCTTAAATAAGCTATTTTGAATAAGTTGTTTTGAAAAAAGAGATCCTAATAAGCTGTTTTGCATAAATAAGCTGTTTTGAATAAGTTATTTTTAAAAAAGAGATCATAATAAGCTGTTTTGAAAAAAAAGATCTTGAAATGGTTGAAAAAAAAAGTGGATATGGTTATGGATTTAGACATCCAACAAAAGACCGGATTTATAAAAGTGGATGACCGACCATTTTAAAATAAACCGGTTAATTTATGTGTGCAAATATCCGGTTATTTGTATATGGTTTTGGATTTGGATGTGGTTTTAACCATGTAACCGGATATTTTGCACACCCCTAAGTACTGGTCATTCATGTATGCTATTGAAGAATTAACAGTTTAACAAGCAAGTAGTAGCCTTGCTGTAATATTTACATGCTTTGTGTCTCATGGATTGTCATGCTAAAATATGCTAAAATATGACATGATTTAAGCGCCCTCAATAAAAACATCAATTGCCAAATTTAGTTTACAAGTGATCAAGCCTCTGGAGGGGATAGATGGTCTAAACCTCCTTATTTTCTTATAGAAAATTACTCTTCTCATTTTAAATTTTGTTCATTTCATTAATTTAGCGTGAGTTTTAAGGTTGATTGAATCAACTTAAAAAGTGATTGAACTGATTTTTAAAGCGCTAACATGAGTTAACTCACGTGGAAAAATGTCAAGCGTGAATTGCTCACGCCAAATCAAGGGAATGGCCAAAATTCAAAGTGAAGAGAAATTTTCTTTCTTATATGCAAGATTATACTTGGTATTGGTTTTTGTCTACGGAATGATATGCTCCTCACCCTTTTTAAATGTTTATGTGGGGAAGCCTTGGAGTTATATCAAATCATATTGTGAATGATGGACCTTAATGATAAGATTATTATTTTGAGTTGAGTGTCAAATATGTGGTGGATAGTTTTTAGTCATTCATAAGACACATCACATATAAAATATAGAAACTGTGCCATTAAATATTTTATTAGTTAATCAATGTATAGTTTTCCTTTCTTTTTCTTTCCAAAACTAGCTACGCAACAAAATGAGGAATCAAAGCTATAGAAAAGCAAGCATACCATGGGCTCAAAAATGAGCACGCACCAATCGATTTTTCTTTCATTGCATATATTAAGAAAGTCTTCTCTACGAAGTTAATGAAAGGTACATTAAATGCTTTTCTTTTTTTTATGGATCTGAGTGGGGGCAACTGGAGTGAAGTCTTCTCTTTTCCTTCTTTTTTTTTTGTACAACTTCTCTTTTCCTTTTTAACTTAAATAATAGATAAATTCAAGGCCGATTATATACTGTTAAAAAAAGGTGGGTCAACTATATGGTGCATGACTATGAATGACAAACACCTAAATATATTAAATTTTTCGTTTGAAAAATTAATACTAAATAACTTTAACTAGGGAAAATGTTTTATATGAAATTTGTCTAGGTAAACGTTATTCTATAAAACGTTCAGCTAATCAGTTAATTCAGTTAATCATTAATTAGGTGAGTTAATTATTTGTTGAAGGAATACAAAATGACTTCCAATACTGAAGTCTGCACAAGTTTCTTAAGTGAGTCTCACTCATAGAGCTACATCACTTTTAAAACACCTCATTCATTTTACTTGAGTGATGAACTTCATAAGAACTCAACATGGACCCTAAAATTTATCTAATATATCTGAAAATGGAGTTCCATAATTTATCTCACATATTTATATTTTAAGCCATTGAACTCTGATGAAGAAAATTTTCTTGTCATTTGGTTAATTAGCTAGCATTTGGATGATTTGAAAAGTTCATAATTGTCATCTTTTGGGCAACAATAATCAATGTCGAGTTTATCATTGAGCAAATCAAAATTCAAGCATGGTGGTGGCTCAAAATGAAGGTGAAGGAATTAGAATATGACTTCATTCATTGGTGGACAATTCCACTTCATTGCCTTTGCTACTTGGATCTTCTTCATAAGATTTTGTATTGTTCTTTGTTTAGGTCTTGGGAGTTTTGGTGAATTTTGTTTTTTAGGTTTGTTGATCTCCCTTTGAAACTCTCAATAGTAAAACCTTGTGAACCTTATTGTAATCCTTTCGTTATTTGGTGTATGCATTATGCCGGAGGAACAAATGCATGTCCAAAGGAACGAAATGATAAAAGGTCCAACATGAGAACAAATGCCTTAGGTATTTTATTATTTGCCGATCATACCTGTCATTCTATTTTTTGGCCTTGGGACTATTTATTATTTGTTAGAACAACAACTCAATTTAAAAGTAAAAGATATGAAAGCAACACAAATAAAAAACAACACCATATTTGATCGCAAAGTTTGGTTAATTGTTAAGTCTTTGACTTTATAGGGACTATTGTACCTTTGTATTATCACCAAGTAGACAATGGTTTAATGAGTACTAGTCGTAGATAAATTCAACAATCCAATGACTTGTCCAATTATCAGTCACTATGAACCATATCTTATATTATTTTGTAAATTTGAATATCAAATTACTTATCCATTCATACAATTGTTTTTTTTTTTTTGCATAGTCGTGGTTGACTCGTAAGGTTATAGAACACAGAGCGGTGTTATTTGAACATAAAATTCTTGACATTTTATTCGAATGCCGTATAAAAATACATTATTTATAACTTAAAATGGAATAATTAAACCAATGTTGTCAAACTAACACTCCTCTTGATTATATTTGCTGTGGCGGCACCGGTACTTTTTCAGCTGTACTGTCCAATTGACCTTTAATGTGTCTTATATTTTGGGTGGTCAAAGGTAGGGCACGTTAAACTTGCTGGCAAAATGTGTTGAGTAGGAAGGAAGTTTCATGGTTATTGACGTGCTCAACTTTATGTTAATATCGATTCGATGAGTTACAAAAATCTTGTGATAATTGTCACACGACTTGAAAATCTAATCTAATAGTTTGACATATCAAAGATGTTTTTAGAGTATACACATAACATGTTATCATGTTCATGTGTTATTGCCGGTTGGTGGAATTTATGTTTTGCTTCACTTAATTACATTCGTGTGCTTTCTAATTCTAGTCCTATATATTATTAATTTAGCCAACCAGTACACCAATACTGTGCAATATTATTATGTGCTCAATTATTGGGTAGATTATTTCACTATGGATTTCTTTCCATAAGCAAGCATATGAATATTTTTGCCTTTGAATTTTGTTTATATGAATGCTGGAAGCTTAAAGAACAGGCACATGCTGATTGAAATAATCATTGGTTTGTTGAGTGCATTATACAAAAATGGCATACACAATGCATGGAGTGTGAAAGTTTGAAACTTGGAAACAGGGCAGGGCTTTTAGCTTCTAAATAAGAAATTATATTCAAGTTAACTTAATTGTTCAAGTTAATTATATGAAACTATATACTAATATTATTGTACAGTCCAATGAATGTGGCTAATTGCTCTGCATTTTTTTTTATCCCATTTTGATCCAATATTTTTCTACAAGCGCATTGGTGACAATCGAACCAGTTTCAATTCCGGTACCAACAATATAAAGGTTTCACTTTTTTCAATAAAAAAAAATAAGGGTTTCACTTAAACGGAAGTTTTAATAGAAGTTTTGACATCAACGGAGTATCGTATGAAGCTTAAACTTTAGGCAGTTTCAAATCGACATTACTTGGTTTTGACTCAACAACATCATCAACCACATTATCAATTATAACCATTAATAAAGAATAAAACATAGTAAAAAAATTTATCAATAATTTATCCAATGACTCAATGTAAAAAAAAATATAATAATGAAAAAGGCAACAAAATTTCAAAATTGGACACCAATGGTAGTTAACAACCGTGAGCTCTCAGTGGCAGTTAACTGTCATTATGTCTAAGTTGTCAGAAAACAGAAACATGACAGAAAAATGCAACAATGCAAACGTGTTAAAAAATACATTACATGTTTGTTGACGTCAAACGAGTGTAAAAACCTTCTAACAATTCTTCTTATTTAAACCAATGTTTTGCACCAAAAGTACGTACTTTGAGGGTTTTTGTATGGAAGAGGGAAAAAATATGTGAATGAAGTGTCAAGTGGAAGAGTCTGCCTAATATTGGAAAGCTACCAGCAAAGACATTTAACCGTCGTTGGAATATCGATGGAAACTTTGTATCAAATAAATGTATAAATGTAACAAACAAAAAATATAGATAAAATTGAATTTAGTTTGTTTTTTTTACTGAAGATTTAGATTATATTTGAATTAGCTGGATTAACATCAGGTATACAGAGATAATCCCAAAAAAAAAGGATAAATATTAGATAAAGGAAGATTTTTTTTTTTTTTTGAGGTGAATAGCTAAACAAAGATTATTTATTTGTACTGACACGTTAAACGGAGCTATATAAGCTATATATACTGTAAAGAGGTCTATTATATTTCTACCAGCAAAAATACGGGCATTTGCACTCACGTGTCCGTCTTTCCGCGCTCTTTTTATTGCGTTAACGTTTGAAAATTATGAATGATGTTTTTTTTTTTATGAAATTTTAATTTTGATTAAAACTAAAAAAAATATAAATATTTGTTGCTTTCAGTTTATAAAAAATCAAATTAACCATGATTATTTATTTCAACGACACCGACAATAATACAATATAACAAAAAAAAAAGTAATCTAAATTATTTTTTTAATGACACCAACAATAATTTTATTATAGAAAAAGTTGTTTAAGAGTATAATTAGAATGATGAAAAAGTAAATACAAATATACTCATCTAGTTTGTTTAAGGGTATAATGACACTCTTTAAATGATAAAGGAAGAAGAACAAAAAACAGAATAATATATATTTAAGAAAAAAAATTCAACCAAAAAGTGGCTAAAGGGGTAGTTTTCTTTATATATAATATAGATATAGATACCAAAGAAATCCAATTATCATAAACCCTAAGAGCATAAAGAAAGTTAGAGTGAAAATCTACCTCCGATTCAATTCTATTTATTTTCAACCGATCAGAACCCTAAACGCATAAACCCTAAGTATGTCACGAATGACAAAGTTGCGTTGTGCATGCTGGCTTATATTTTTATTTAGGATATGACCTTATATAAATATTAATTAACGTGATTACTTATAAACTTTAAGCATGAGGACATCACCGACACTGGCCTCACGTTATTTTTCTTTATTTGGCTTGTGCATCGGCATTGATGTTGTCCATTTGTGTTAAAATTGTGCGTGACAATGAGTTATATTTGCAATCTATTACTCAAAATAACGATGCATTGTCTATGATGGAAGATCGAAATAGTGCATGGTCTATGAGTGAAAGGGTACATTGTACACCTGATTCACAGATCAATATGCCTTCTGGCACAATTGCAGAGATTGCTAGGGTCGCCATGAGATCATTGCCTCCGGTTAAAAGTTTCGATGGTGATGAAAACAAGGATTGTTCTATTTGCATTGAAGAATTTGAGAAAGGACAATTGATTCAATCTTTTGGAGTTTGCGCTCATGAATTTCATACCCGGTGTCTCAACTCTTGGTTACACGGAGAATAAACTACTTGTCCGGTTTGTCGCCATGATTTGTCTATCTAAGATGACTTCTACTTTTGTCCTGTTTTGATACATGTAAATAGATATGTTAGTTTTTTTTTGTTTTGTTTACTTTTTGTTTATTCGATTAATTAATGAAATTTTCCTTGTTGAAACGTTTCTCTCTCAATAGGGTGTACATTCTCTCAACTAATAAACCTAATTTGCATTGATTTTTATGTTTCAATTTCACTCCATTTTTATTTATTGCCGTAGTGTTATACTAAATTTTATTTATGTATAGTACTATTATGACGATGAACGATCATTTTTTCCCTTTAATCAAAAGAATGATGATGAACGATCTCTCTTCCATAACACACATGTATCAACTGCTAGTATAGGACATATTGAACATTTCGACTTTAATTTATTAAGACGATTTGTAGCGGCCTCACAACTCTGTCAGAGTGATTCATATCTATTCTAAAGTCATTGAAGATTGCACCCACCAACACTTTCATTGAAATCGCTAACTTAAGGAGATAATATATGTTGGCCGGAAGAGACCTCTGTAGGGTTGGATCAAGCTCAATATAGAGGTGCTTGTAAGGGGAATATCGATGCTTTAGATTGTTGAGGTGTCTTTCGCAATTCAGATGAGCGTTGGATCACATGCTACATTAGCAATATTGATTTGTGTCAATACACTTCATGCAAAAATGTGAGGTATGCATCTAGGCTTGACTATGGCTTGGAGAGATCATAATTCGAGACTCGTTGTTGAAAGTGTTTCAAAAATCGAGATTGAGATGATAACATTTATTGCAACCTTGGGGAAACAATTCTCAATTTGGTGAGGTGTACTCGTAACCTTTTGAGTTTGAATTGGAATGTTAAAGTTTGTCATACTTGACACAAAGGGATCAGAAGTGTTGACATGGCTTGCTATAATAATAGTCTTTCGTCAAATTCTTATGACATTTTGTTGTTGAGTCTACTTCCATAATAGTCTTTCGTCAAATTCTTATGATATTTTGCTGTTGAGTTTACTTCCAATGAGTTTACTTCCAATATGTCTAGAAGTGTTCGAGTAATTCTTAGTTTTATTTTTTCTGAACTTAGACCCCTTTTATCTAAAAAAATAAAATAAATGTGAAATAGCATCTGGATTTATTATAAATTCTATAAACTAATATCTTGAGTATTGAATATAGATTTTTTTTTTATAATCCATACACCCTTCAGTCACTATTATAAACAAAAATTAACATTTTATATTCACTCATTTGATGATGTTTGTGGTCTATAATAAAGATCATATACATCATTAACCGAATGAATGTAAAATGTAGATTTTTGTTTATAATAATGACCGGATAATGTACCAAACGTCTTAAACTATTCAAACTATTTCATCTAAAAATAGATACTATTAAACTTCGTTTTGTTTTCTTAATTATTGAAGGGATAAAACCATTAATTATGTTTTGTCTAGCAAAACACGTTTCCGCCGCCAGTGTAATTAGAAACAATTTAAGAATGAAAACAGTTGAACAAGTCAGTAGAGGTTATTGACATATTGGCACTTGTTGTAATTAACATGCTCTGTGTGTCATAGATTGTCGCAAAAATACATTCTTAAAGAGAAGGACTTTAAACTTATATGAAACTATATACTTATATATGTAGCTAAGTTAACCAAGTATTGCTCAACTTTTGGGGGGACTGTGATTTGATTTTCGCAAAAACTAGTTAAAAACCCGTGCTTCACACGGGTTGAATAACGTGTTTTTGAAAAATTTTGCTCTAAAGGAGAAATGATCAAATTACAGAAAATAACTGCATCTTTCTAAGAAATTGCTTCCCTTTATAAATGTGGAAATGAAGCAAGTTAGAATACTGTGTTTTTGAAATTCCTTATTATATGTTTGAATAAGTTATAATTTAAAAAACCTGTTTATTACTAAAATCGATTAATATTCGCGCTCAGGTTTCTACTCTTTTTAATAATGTTGATGCAATTTATCTAAGAACATATATGTAAATGTTGCAAATTCATAACTCTAAAATGACTAACCGTCAAAGTTACACATTTATAAACTAAAAAGGATCATTGCATTGATAAAAGATGACCAAATTAAGAGAAATAGTAATCACGGAATCTTTTTCACATACCCAATCACTGTTCTTAATGTTCCTAAATGTGAATTCAAGAACATCTCCATGGACAAATACATTACCAATACAAAATTTTCTCCTGCGTTGTGTCAACTCAATTCCTCCCCTACATGACCTTTGTTGTTTATTCATGTCAATTCCCCTCCATTTCCTTCTTAAACCTTCAATTTAATCCTACCATAACGGTTAAAATGATTTCTTGCCATAAGTTAACATTGAAAATGCATATTAACCTCTTGAAATAATTTAAAAGGATCGACATAAACATAGAAGATTAAAGATAAATTCAAAACATTAAACTAATTTAAAAAAAAATAGTGAGTTTGACTAAGATCCTACAAAAAAAAATTGTCCAAGATATTGATCATGACAATACTAAATATATTTCTTAGATGCCTAGAACTTGAAAATATCTACTTTCTTACTTTCACTTAGATTCAATACTACATAGATATCGTTGATTTTAAATAAATAGATTTAAAATTTGTTTGAAGAATATGTTTAACAAATTAAATAGTTCTTTGCTCAAAAAAAAATAAAATAAATAGTTCTTATCATGTTATTAATTATAATCAATTTTAAAATATGCAATTGCATAGGATGTTATAGATTTTGGTGATTTCACTTAAATTCTTCAAATGCAAACTCTTGGACCAATTCTTTTTTTATTGCACCAATACTCTTTAATACATGAACAAACACATGTTAGAATATAAAACGCAATTGATAAAGATCCTTTTACCGAATCATAAAATAAAATAAAAAAAATCATTTACCAAATAGTAGTAAACTCTCCATTAACATGTTAATCTTTGCTTCTATTTCCCCTATTTATTCAATAATTTATACTATCCACATGATCATGAAGAAACAAACAAATCCTGGGGTCAAATAAAAGAGTCTTCTATGAAGACACTTTCCATAACAAAAAGTAGCAAAACAAAGCCAAATAAATTATTTTTGATATATCAGAATGTCTTCCAACTAAGCAAGACTGAATTTTGAATGCTCATTGATTGGTTCTGCTACCACACCTATATTTATATATAGAATTTATCCACCATAGTTAGTCAAAAGTACATCCAACTACATCAGAAATTGAAACAATACAATGACCATAAGAACAAAGAAAGGTTAGCATGAGACCATTTGTTCAAACTTTTTATTTTCTTTGCAAATACATGTAAATTATTTAATTTTTGTTAATGCCTTTAGTAACTTTTACAAAAGAACCTCTAAATGCAAATTATAAAAGATTTTTTAGCAAAGTGTATTCAGACTTACCATTTTTAAGTAATCTTGATTCGTTTTTAATTTTCTTAATTAGTCTTAATCTTTGATTCCTCATAAGGGAGGTTTAGAATAAAAAATAAAAAAAAAGTTTTTGTACAGTAGTGTCCGCTTTGCAGCTACCTAAATGAGTATGTGATTAAGGAATACAAAATCCACACTCCATTGGATGCCAACTAAAAAATGAATATATTTGACGCTTGTTTGGAGGAATGTTACTAAATATAAGGAAGTGGGGGCCAAGAAAACTAATGGCATGGTCCTAACTTCAAAAGTACTGCTAAGAGCTTTCAAAGGATTGTATTTTGATGGACTTCATGATTAAAGAATATATAGCATCCGATATGCTAGCTGAATTGATTAACGGAGGTTACAACAAAGGTAACAAATTTATAGCATCCGATATTGTTGCTACAGAATAAAGAGATACAGTCAAAGGTAACAAATTTAATACATATAATGGAGGTTACAACAATAGGCATTATTATATGGAAAATGCTAGATATTAAGAATGATTTTATCAAGAAAGATTCAAGAATGACATGGCACAATAATCACCTTTAGATTTCAGTCTCATTTATTAACATTTCATAAATAAAAAAAATACATAACACCCACCACCCCATGATTTCCGGCCAGACAGAGATTTTATTGGCTAACATTAATTTCAAGACAATTTCTTGATAAAATCTAAGGGTGATTATTCTGCCATGTCATTCTTGAATTTTTCTTGATAAAATCTTTCTTGATGTATAGCATTGCTGTATACTGTATCATCTAATTGTTAACTAATTTATACCATCCTTTCATATACTAACATTTATCTGTATTTTTATATTTTAGGACTGAATCTAACTTGATTGAAGACATCATCAAAGCAGTTTTACAAAAATTGAATCAAAAGTATACAAATGAACTTAGATGTTTGTTCATACCCGATGAAAACTTTTCAAGCATTGAATCATTATTAAAAGTTGATTCAAAAGAAGTTAGAACTATTGGAATTTGGGGCATGGGAGGCATAGGAAAGACAACCCTTGCTGCTGCCATATTTCAGAAGGTATCTTCCATATATGAAGGTAGTTGCTTCCTAGAAAATGTCACAGAAGAATCAAAGAGACATGGGCTCAGTTACACATACAACAGACTTCTTTCTAAGTTACTAGGGGAAGATCTTGGTATTGAAACTCCCAAAGTAATATCATCAATGGTTATGAAAAGACTCAAACGCATGAAAGCTTTCATTGTACTAGATGACGTTCATACTTTAGAACTTCTTGAAAATTTGATTGGAGTAGGGCATGATTGCCTTGGAGCTGGTAGCAGAGTCATTGTGACAACCAGAGATAAGCATGTGTTGATAGGCGGAGGAATTAACGAAATTCATCAAGTTAAGGAAATGAACTCTCAAAACTCCATCAGGTTGTTCAGTTTGAATGCTTTCAAAAAAATCATTCCCGATGAGGGATATGAGGAGATATCAAACAATGTAGTTTCTTATTCCAAAGGCAACCCTTTGGCTTTGAAAGTTCTGGGTTCATTTCTACGTGCAAAAAGTAAAAAAGAATGGGATAGTGCTCTAAATAAACTAAAGGAAACTCCCAATGCTGAAATTCAAAAGGTGTTGAGATTAAGCTATGATGAATTAGATGATAGAGAGAAGGATATATTTCTAGACATTGCATGTTTTTTCAAAGGTTGTGGAAGCAGAAGCAGAATAACAGAGATATTAAATGCGTGTGGTTTCTTTGCAGATATTGGGATAAGAAACCTTTTAGACAAGGCTCTTGTAACTATTACTCCAGCCAATGACATAAAGATGCATGACTTGATACAAGAAATGGGTAGGCAAATTGTTCGTGAAGAATCTATTAAAAACCCTGGAAAACGCAGTAGATTGTGGAATGCTGGCGAAATTTATGATGTGTTGACAAACAATAATGTAAGAATGATATGTACCTTGACTTGCTTCCTAAAAAACATGTTTTTATATATAACTGCAACTTACCACTAAGTACTAACATTGATTCTAATTTTCATTTATCAGGGGACTAGTGCAGTTGAAAGCATATGCTTAGATACAGCTGAAATTACCTGCATAAATTTGAGCTCTAAAGCATTCACAAAGATGCCAAACCTAAGATTACTTGCTTTCGAAGACCACAATCGAGATGTTAAGGGAATTATTTCTGTGCATCTTCCCG
>Ga0315914_1005598_pt1 | contig 18224 bp, 20 predicted proteins | sample MpolenodulesMG_FD_203920 | JGI IMG/M metagenome (GOLD analysis project Ga0315914, IMG submission 203920) | Medicago polymorpha root nodule microbial communities from Los Angeles, California, United States - elongated nodules | ecosystem: Host-associated > Plants > Roots > Nodule | place: USA...
ATACTATGGATATTTAGGGTGCTAACACCTTCCCTAAATATAACTAACCCCCGAACCCAAAATCTTTTCAAAGGGGTGGTTTGAACTTTTTCCCCTTTTTCTTAAAAAAAAAAAAACAAATGTTCAGTCGTGAAATAATTAGTGAGTCAAACGCTAATCAAATAGCCTTGATCTCCGAAAAATGACGCGACAACGAGGATGCTTTTTTGACGGAGGAAATTGATGAACAACAAGTTTCCAATGATGGTGATGGGTTGGAACATGAAATGGTGGACGGTTTTCATGAGGCAGATGGTGATGTTGATGCTTTAATCGATGATATTCATAGGGAGTGGAGGGAACATGAGGCCAAAGCTGTGTCTGAGGATCGTTACATGGATGAAAACGGTGTGGGGGCGTTACAGATAGAAGGGCCAGTAAAAATATGCTTTGAAGAACACGTTTGTGCCTTCAGTCTCGGCACCTAATGTTGTTCCACATAAAAGCTTAATTCAAACAGCGACTTGCACATTACCTATTGTGGGAGGTTCTATGTCAACAAATTTCAATGATGGTACTAAAAAAAGAAAGAAGAAATCGGTTGGCAATTTCAAACATTCTTCTTGCCCGGGAAGGACAGGTTGGAGATTCTCAAAATTCTGAAAAAACAGGCACAAGAACGCAAAGCAAGGATATTAGCACGCTCCAAATCTAAAGATGTGGTACCTTCTTCTACTCCGAAGGTAACATCAAGCACCTCTTATTCATCAGTGAATAAAGATTGGGAACATTAGGTGGCTGTACAAGGTGGCCCTGAGGCAGTTGCAGCAGATGCTTCGGGGATTGGTAGTTTGATTGGTGTCAAGTATTTAGGGGATATGAATAATCGCTTTAATGTATTGTCAAAGGAGGGTAGACGTTGTCTTAGAGAGGAGGTGGGGAGGATTTTATCGAATGGGGTGTCTAGAGGGAGTGGAAGTGGTTGTTAGGTGGTGGTGTTATGGTTATGCGTGTTGGGGTGGATTGTGGTTTTCAATGAGGATTCTTTCTTATAATGTGAGGGGTTTAGGTGGTTTTGAGAAGAAAAGCAAGGTCAAATAGTTGGTGTCAGATAAAAAACCATTTGTTTTATGTTTACAAGAAACTAAATTGTGTACGGTTGACGACATGTTCATTAAGGCTATTTGGGGGATTCCTTCGACGAGTTACTCTTTTCAACCTTCGATAGGAGCATCAGGAGGCTTATTGACGGTTTGAGATTCTAATATTGTTAATGTGTGGTCGACAACAAGATTTCATCATATTTTGATAATTAGAGGTACGGTTCTTCAGACAAATCAGGAATTTGTAATTGCAAATATTTATGCTCTGTGTGACACGGCGATGAAACAATTATTATGGGATCAGCTACTGTACTTTGTGGGTAACAATATTGACGTAAATATGTGCTTTTGTGGTGACTTTAATTCTATTCGGTCTGTGTCTGAAAGACGGGGTAGGGGTTCTGTTTTTCGTGAACATGATTCTGACATTTTTAATAAATTCATTGAAGATTGTTCTTTTGTCGACTTGCCAACTTGTGGTAGACTTTTTACCTGGTATCGTGGTGATGGGTATTCCATGAGCCGTTTGGATAGGTTATTGCTTTCTACTAATTGGTGTGCGACGTGGCCGAATTGCATTCAATTGGCGAACCAAAGGGGCCTCTCCAACCATGTCCCTTTGGTTTTGTATGTTGATGAAGACAATTAGGGACCAAGGCCTTTTCACATGTTAAAATGTTGGGCGGATTTACCTGGTTATGATCAATTTGTGCGCGAAAAGTGGGTATCCTATAACATTGAGGGGTGGGGCGCTTTTGTCTTGAAGGAGAAGCTGAAGTTGTTAAAAGAAAGTTTAAAAGATTGGCATTAGAACCATTGTCAGAATTTGGATGCTCGGTGTGGTATGTTAAAGGAGCGGATGTCGACTCTCGACAACAAAGGGGAGATAGCCGCTCTTGAGGAAGAAGAAGAGATAGAATTGCATGAACTCTCCATCAGTTTGCACTCTTTATTACGTGTTCAGACAAGTAAATGTTGGCAACAAGCGAGATTAAATTGGTTAAAAGAAGGTGATGCGAATACAAAATTCTTTCACGACATCATGTCTTCAAGGCGTCGTTGCAATTCCATTCAGCTATTACATGTCAATGGGAGTCAGATACAAGGTGTTCAGAATGTTCGCGAGGTTGTCTTTGATCACTTTCCTTCCCACTTTCGAAAAACAACAATGGAGCGGCCAGGGGTGGAAAGCCTGAGGTTCCGTCAGTTATGTTTGGTTGAGGTGGGTTCTCTCATTCGACCTTTTTTGTCAGAGGAGGTGAAGCAGGCAATATGGGATTGTGACAGTTATAAGAGCCCGGGCCCGGACGGTGTCAGCTTTAGATTTATTAAACAATTTTGGTCAGTTTTGAAGGGTGATTTTATGCGTTTTGTAATGGAATTTCATCGTAATGGTAGATTACCGAAGGGGATTAATGCAGCTTTTATTGCTCTAATACCAAAGGTGGCTAGTCCTCAGTGTCTGAACGATTTTCGCCCAATTTCCTTGGTGAATTGCATGTATAAGGTGCTAGCTAAAATTCTTGCAAACCGTTTAAGCGCAGTTATCGGAAGTGTGGTGTCAGATTGTCAGTCAGCTTTTGTTAAAGGCAAGCAAATTTTGGATAGTATTTTGGTGGCAAATGAAGTGATCGATGACGTGCGTCGTCTTAAAAAGGAAATGTTGCTCTTTCAGGTGGATTTCGAGAAGGCCTATGACTCGGTGGATTTTATTTATTCGGAGGAGGTTATGAAACAAATGAATTTCCCAACGCTTTGGAGGAAGTGGATGTCCGAATGCGTTGGAACGGCTACGACTTCGGTTCTGGTTAATGGGAGTCCCATGGACGAATTTCCTTTGGAACGTGGGTTACGTCAGGGTGATCCACTTTCACCGTTTCTCTTTTTGTTAGCTGTTGAAGGGTTCAACGTGCTTATGCAGTCTGTAGTGGAGGCTGGCCTATTTAATGGGTATAGACTGGGGCGTGAAAATGCCTTGGGGCTTGTCACATCTTCAATTCGCTGATGATACTTTGATAATCGGCGAAAAAAGCTAGTTGAACGTGCGTTCTATGCGGGCCGTTTTGTTGATTTTTTAGCAGATGTCTGGTTTAAACGTCAATTTCAACAAAAGTTTACTTACAAGAGTGAACGTCTCTGTTTCTTGGTTGTCTGAAGCCACTTTGGCACTTAAATGTCGTGTGGGAGCTCTCCCTTTTGTGTACTTGGGTTTGCCTATAGGAGGGGATCCGCGTAAGTTGGACTTTTGGAAGTCGGTTTTGACTTGTATCCACTCTAGATTGTGGAATTGGAAAAGCAAATTACTCTCGTTTGGCGGCCGCCTAATTCTTCTGAAATCTGTCCTGTCATCCCTACCAGTTTATTTTCTTTCCTTCTTCAAGGCCCCCACAGGTATTATTTCTTCATTGAATCTTTATTTAATTTTATTTTTTTTGGGGTCGTGAGGATAATAGGAAAATTGCCTGGGTTGATTGGGATTCTGTCTGTCTTTTGAAGGAGGAGGGAGGGTTAGGAGTCAGGAGGTTACGAGAGTTTAATGTTGCATTATTTGGAAATTGGTGATGGCGTATGTTAGTTGATAAGGAGGGGTTGTGGTATCGAGTCTTGCAGGCTAAATATGGGGAGGAAGGGGGGCGGTTGAAGGAAGGAGGGAGGGAGAGTTCGGTTTGGTGGAGAATGATATCTGCCATTCGTTCCGGAGTTGGTGTGGGTGTGGATAACTGGTTTGAGGAGAGTGTTCGAAGGATTATAGGAGGAGGTGGTGGTACATATTTTTGGCTGGACAATTGGGTGGGGGGAGCACCTTTACGCGTGCAATTTCCTCGCCTTTTTGATCTGGCTGAAAATAAAGAGGTGACGGTGAGGGAGATGAAGGGTAGAGGGTGGGCGGTTGGTGGAGAAGCTTGGGAGTGGAGACGACGTCTGTTGGCTTGGGAAGAGGAGTCTGTCTCGGAGTGTGCGGCTTTGCTATCTGATATTGTTTTGCAGGATTCTATTGTTGACAGGTGGCGGTGGGTTCACGATTCTATCACTGGTTACTCTGTCAGAGGGACTTATCAGTATCTCATGAGGCCGGTTATTCCTGTGGAGCATGCTTTATCTGAAGCAGTGTGGCTGAAGCAAGCTCCGCTGAAGGTTTCAGTGTTTGTTTGGCGGCTCCTACGCAACAGACTTCCCACAAAAGATAACCTGGTGCGCAGGCGAGTTCTCCATCATGACGATACTTCTTGCGTTGGTGGGTGTGGCAGCCAGGAGACAACGACTCATGTTTTTCTCGGATGTGACGTCTTTGGTAGATTGTGGCACCTCATTTATCAGTGGGTAGGTATTTCTTTTAATCCTCCAGAGTCGGTGTTGGATCATCTACATCAATTTGGTCAGTTAGCGGGTGTACCGCGCATTACTCATACTTTTCTCAAAGTGATTTGGCATGCAACTGCTTGGGTCATTTGGAAGGAAAGAAATAACAGGATCTTCAATAGCAAAATTCAGGATTTGGAACATTTATCAGAAATTGTCAAGTTTTTGTCATTCTCTTGGTTAAAGGCTAACCTTCTCACTTCTGCTTTCAGTTATACTGACTGGTGGCGGCACCCTTTATTATGTATGGGTGTTGGGGATTAGTCCTTTTCTTCCTCTTTTCATATTGTGCTTTTTGGCATTAGATTCTTGACTTTGTATCCCTTTTAGGTGGTTCTCTTTTGCACACCTTGTGCGAGATGAATCACTTTTTTGAGTTATATTTCATTTTGGTTTCTTAAAAAAAAAAACAATTTGGGACGGAGAGAGTATTATAAATGATTAAATTGGAACGGAAGGAATAGTTATAATGTCAAATACATAATCAAATTTGTTCACAATCCCACTATATGTCTTGTTCACAATCCATAGCCACATCTAAATCTACTCTTTAAAAATTCGGTTAATTCTAAAGTAAAATTTATCCTGGCCATTTTGTTTTCTCGCATATGGTTTGGGTCATCCATATATGAAAACCAGTTATCTAACCAAACATTTATATCCAAAATCAGATACTTGATCCTCCTTCTCCTTTCCTCCGATTTACCTTTCATGTTTTTGCCTTTTCCTTCTATTTTATTGTGTTTTTGATGCGCAACTCCATTAGAGATCGTGTCTTCTCTCTCGTTAGAAAAGTCCGTTTTTAATTGGTGTCACATCATGATAAGTGATTTATCAATAAAACATAGAAATAAACATAATAATGTGTGTTGCAATACTCTTTTTCTTGTTGGATAAAACTCATATGGGTCACACCACTTTATCCTAACAATCTTTTTGATTTCATGTAATGTTGCGGTCGTCCTCGAGAAATCACATTTTCTCATTTAAAATAGAAATTTATAACGTGATCCAAGCCACCTTAATTTGGTGTTATTGTCTAGCAGAGCCGGACCTTGGGGAGTGCAAGGTGCTCAACCGAGCCGGGCCTCCAAATGCTATGGGTCTCAAAAAATAAATTTAAGTCTAATACCCACCCCTTACTTAAATAAAAAATATATATGTTACTTCATTTTCTTTCTTCAGTACACGTTTGAGATTCACTTAATCGGTCAATTTGAAAAGCTATTTTATTGAAAGAACCAGCTAAATCATTTCTTTTTTGCAAAACCATTCATTTTCTCCTTACCCACAACAGAGGTTTAACAAATCCAAACGACACTATTAGATAAATTCACCTCTCTTTCACTTAATTTTTTTTTATTTCCTTTCATGTTTAGAAGTTCTTTTAATTCATATTTTTTTAATTAAACTTAACTACACAAAAAAATTACATTTTTATTTTATCAGAGACCTATTTTAAATATAGAGCCGAGCCTCCTATTTTATAGAAACGGCCCTATTGTATAGGTTTTGTACTCCAACATCTATAGATTGTGAACATATCCTTCCTTTGCTAACCTTTAATATGTGTAACGCAATGTCGTAATTTCTAGGAGTTGATGTGGTCTCACTACCACACCCACTTTCTCCTACAACTCATGACCTTGAACAGAGATAGTATTACTCTATGCACGCTCTTGAGTTATTATAATTATGGGCATTGAATTTCTTTGTTCCACCTATTACAGGGACATTACCTATTTTAATTTTGATGATATATTTATGCGCGCTATTTTGGTTGCAAAGCTCAACTAATAATTTGTTACTTAAATCACGAGAGCTTAACTCGGTTGGCAGAAATAACCTCATTTCTTTCTATTTAAAATGTGTGACCTCTAGTCATCAAGCTACGTTCACAACTATGATTTTGATATAATAAATTGTGTGATTTTTTTATTTTATTTTTCAAATAGATAATTGTCTGATTGCTTAAACATAGGGAATTCAATTCATGTATATTGAGTTAAGAGAAGTGCTAACAACATTCTCTTTTGAACACTTTCTCTAATACTCACTCTCTTATTGGTTTAAATCATTTTAGGTCTACACTTTGGAAATAGAACTCATACAAAGTGGTGGGACATGCATTGATTTCATCCAATGAAAGAATGAGTGATAAATTGAGTGCTGAAAAGTGGGTGTTGCTAGTCTTCCTCATTAAGTTAAATTTCCAAACTATTATCATTAGATATTAAAAGTGTGACATTCACTAACTTACCATCACCCTAATTATATCTTATCTTTCTAGCAAATTTACTTTGAAGTTGACATTCTCTCAACCCTTGAGTTGATACTACAAATTGATGAAGAATCCCAAATCTTTTGGTTCGTGGATATATACAATAATTCTAAAAAATGAGAATGATCACTCAGCCAAAGCATTTATACCAAAGCTAGATTGAATCTTATTTATTGAATTAAATACTCCTTTCGGTCCTTATTATAAGAGACAATTGACTTTTTTAGTTCATTGGATAACTAATGTATCTCGTTATAAATATAAACTAGATACATCACCTGCACAATGAACCTAAAAAGTCAATTGTTTCTTATAATAAGGACCGGATGGAGTAATAATAAACATTGGGATTTTCATCACACAAACTTTTGAAGAATCTCTTCCCATACCCATAGCCAACCTTACAACTGTTTTTGTATTCCATGATTATGAACCGGGACCAAAGTGAAAAAGTGGAAAAGGACTCGGATTAACTCTAATCTTTCTACACATCAGCCTGAAACCTAGCATCATACCTAAACATAACCTAATACAAATAGTGTTGCAAATTTTGGTAGTTAGTATCAATTGATTACTTTTTCTTAATTGGTAGTGGGTAATTTTTTTCCTCAAAGCATCCACCAATTAGAAGGTAGAGACTAATCTTTTAAGGTGCAAAGATCTATTAAAAGAGTTAACATCTCTCACCAAGTCTTTGAACTTCTGAAACTTTGCATAATACTAATTAAATAAATTCTATTGGATTACATTCTTTTGATAGATTTTGTCCAACACAGCATTGGTTTTGTTCCATCTACCTATGAGAAGATTGTATATATTAATATTACTATAAGATAACATTATAATAATGTTCATGATGCTGAAAATGAGACATTTTTTAGCTAATAAAATAAAAGGTTAATTATGTTTTTGGTCCCTATAAATATATAAACTTTTCAATTTAGTTCCTTTAAAATTTTCCTTCAACTTTTAGTCCTATAAAATTTTCAATCACTATTTTTTGTCCCTATTTTTAAGTTAATTTTTGTATTTTTTAATGACATTTTGCAGAAATGAGCAGAAAATTGGTAAAATCTTTTTTAAAAAAATAGAATTTTTTAACAAAATATAAATTAAATATGATTTTTAAACCGTAAAAAATATAAAAATTCATATTTAATTCATGTTAAGCTAAAAAATTCTATTTTTTTTAGAGATTCTTATAATATTATAATTTTTTTTGCAAAATTTTATTCAAAAATATGAATAACTTTTGAGGGATCAAAAGTGATGATGAAAAACTTTTGAGACTAAAAGTTGAAGAAATTTTGTAGAGGGACTAAAACAGAAAATTGACATATTTATAAGGACCAATAACATATTTAACCCTAAAATAAATAATACCCTCATTTTCCTTTTCCAGCATTGATTGATTGTACGGACATTAACCCCCAAAGATATTTGAATTATCATATACAATATGATGCTAAATCCAACTTGTTCACGGCATTACATTACCAGTGTCACCATCTACCAAATGATCAATGAGCATTTCCCTTATCCAAACAAAATATGTGAAAGATCTTTCCTTTTCTCTCTCTTTCCTATCCAATTTAACTATAATTATTTCTGTTTTCTACTTTTTTATATATTATACAATGCAATCCACTTTCCTCACAAACCACTATAAATAAGAGGTAACGAAATCTGAAAATTTCACAAGACAAAACAAAAGCCTAAGCAATAAAAAAAAACTTTGAATATTTTCAAGCTTCATATTTTTATATATTTAGTAATGGAAAGAGTAAAGGATTTGGCATCAAAGAAAGCTGCAGTTATATTTACAAAGAGTTCATGTTACATGTGTCATAGCATTAAGCAACTATTCTATGAACTTGGAGCAAGTCCTGCAGTATATGAACTAGACAATGATTCATATGGTAGAGAAATGGAATGGGCTTTGAGGGGTAATTTTGGATGTAACCCTTCAGTTCCAGCAGTGTTCATAGGTGGAAAATTTGTTGGATCTTCAAAAGATGTGATATCTCTTCATGTTGATGGATCTCTCAAACAAATGCTTATGGATGCAAAGGCCATTTGGTTTTAGTTATTGTTTCATTCAGAACTCTTTATATAGCTTTATACCAAAAGTGGTAGAAGGAAGGAGTTCTGATAATATTTTGCAGACAAATGTTTAACCAGGAAACATTTGGTTTTTTCTTGAGTGTGATTCTGTATATATAATTTCAGTTAATATGAAGTCTGTATAAAATATAGTCTTGTTTTGTGCATTTTCTAAAAGGCCAATTATGTGTCTGCTAAGATCATAAAATTTGATCATTAGGGCGGTCGAGTGCACGAGGTATCAGGTTGGGTTTGAGGAGTGAGGAGGCAGATGTATGTGGATTAGTGTACTACTGCTGCATGTAGAGAGGTTGTTTTCAAGATTTGAACTCTTTCGTGACTAGTTGGTCAAAAGGAAGCAATTTTATCATTGCACCAAGTTTTATCCAATAAAAAATGTATAACAGAATGGTTGATACTTTGATGGAAAACAAAATCTAGCTTTTTTTTTATGGAAAACAAAATTTGTATATGGAACTAATGGAATAGTATAAAATCTTGATATTCTGATCTAGATTCTATATCATAGAAAAAGCACGTCATTACATGCGGTAAATGATCTTGACTGTTAATTTGAATCAAAACGGCTATGATTACACAATAACAGAATCAACTTTAAATGATCACGACCATTAATTTAAAATCAGACAGTTGAAATTAGAAACAACGTGACACACTTATTGCATTTCCTTTATATACAAGGCCTTAAACTGACCTAACTAACAAATTTTCTTTTAACTAACTTATACTAGCTAATAATAACTAGAAGTAACAAAAAAAAGAGTAGTATGCTCCGATATATTTGTTAATGCAACTATAGAATTTCTGGGATTCAGATTTAATATATAGAAACCATGAAATAAAACATTGCTTAGGTTACACTTCATCCAATTTAACCATGAAACGCTTTTACAAGTTTAAGAGTATATATAATAAATGGTCATCAATTCACTCTATTGTAGGTAAATTTTCTTCACAACAAAGTTTGCAGGTTATTGCTTTAAAGAAGTAAGGTTGTTTTCCATTGAAATAAAACTCATTGGCTTAGTAAAAAGGAATTAATTCTCCCCTTGTTGCAGGAAGCCAACTAACATTAATATTCCAAGTGTTTAGAGGACAACCATATATATATGTGTGTGTGTGTTGATTCCCAACCGCACAAATGGGGACCTGGTGCCAGGGAATAGGGATATCATAACAATAATATCAAGTAGGAGAATCACTTTGATGTAGAGATATATATTCAGATTTTGTAGTGTGGGACGTGCATGGCACCTATTAATGCAGGACAAAAAGGTGATGCTGACCCATATTATGTCTCTTTTATTATTCCTTCACATCCACAGGGTAAAGATTGTCTCACACACCCTCAATAGAGTGTGAGCAAGGTTTTAGATTGATGTCGCAGTTGTATTTCAGTTCTTCATAATCGTTGCAATCAAATATCGTTGATGCGCTGATATAATCTCGGTGTGTGTTTAGTTCTAAGGTGATAAAAAAATAATTTTAAATAAATTTAGTCTATAAAGTTGATTTTAGGTAAAGAGAAATGTTAACTTATGCTTTTAGGACAAGGTTTAAGGAATCTAAAGTAGAAATTTTGTGAAATTGTGCCAATTTATTATTCTAAAGATTTAAAATCAATGTTTTGCAATAAATATTTATCATTTATGAAATCCTTATCATGTACACTTAAGACACAAGTTAACATGACCCTTAGTTAAAAATGAGTTGAATGTGAACACTTCCATCTCTCTATATATACCATTAATAAAAGAAGGGTTAATAGTCTCCGTGAGCTTAACTCAGTTGGTAGGGACATTGCATAATTTATATAAGGGTCGGAGTTCGAACCCCGGACATCCCACTTCTCCACATTTAATTGTGTGAGCTCTAGTCACTAGGGTTGAAATCTAAACAATTTTTTTATAAGAGTAGAAACCGCTAATATTACATGGAAAACATATATTAACCCATAAAAGAATATTGATCATGATTCCCTAAAATTTCGACGCCAATTTCTTTACTACTATTATAAAATACAAGATTGGTTTTGTTTCAACACGAATATTTCTTTACTTTTATTTTATTATAAAATACAAGATTGGTCGTGTATCCATAATATTGGATACAAAATTTTCCTAAAATATTTTACCTGCAAGGGCACTGATCTTTTTTTTTTTTACAAAGCTAACAAGAACAAAGAAAAGAAAACAAAAGAGAAAAGGAGAAACTAGGTCCTAGGGAAGAAAACTCTTGTAGCTTCACTCTTAAGCATCGTAAAGAGGTTTGTCGGAGGAGAAGCGTGAATGACGAAATCAACATCTGAAGCGGCTCCTAGCTTTGCCATGAAATCAACACTATGACTACCTTCTCTGAGAGTATGATAAACTGAAAAATTATTGGTAGCCAACATGTCCTTTATGTCTTGAATGAGGACAACATAAACACGATAATGCAGAGTGTCTCCCTTTATGAGATTAATGGAGAGGAGGGAATCCGAGTATCAAGCCAAATCATCGATGACCATGTCAATAGCCCTGCAAATGCCATGATAAATTGTTGTCAGCTCAGCCAGCAAAATGTCTTCGGAGTGGGTGATCAAACCTGAGAAAGCCGAGAGGAAAAAACCCGCATTTGAGGAAAATGCCACCAAAACCAGTACGGATAGGATTCCGCATTGTTGTAGGAGCACTAGTCTACCACATAGTGACAAATAATTTATATGCATTTATTGATTATAAAGTTAAATATGTTTTTTGTCCTATAAATATACTAACTTTTCGATTTAGTTCCCTAAAAAAATTGTTAAACTTTTAGTCCTTGTAAAATTTTCAATAACTACTTTTGGTCCCTATTTTTAAGTTAATTTTAGTATTATTTTTTTTAATAAAATTATGCAGAAATGTGTAGAATATTGTAAAAATATTTCCAAAAAAAAACAATAGAATTTTTCAACAAAACATAAATTAAATATGAATTTTTAACTGTAAAAAATATATAAAATTCATGTTTTGTTAAAAAAATCTAATTTTTTGGAAGAGATTCTTATAATATTATGAATTTTTCTGCAAAATTTTATTCAAAAATATGAATTCTATACTTTAAAAGAAGGACCAAAAGTGAAGATGGAAAAAAATTTGAGATTAAAAGTTGAAGGAAAATTTTTGGGACTAAAAATTGAAGGAAATTGTTTTGAGTTTACATATTTAACCCTTGATTATAAATAGCCAACCTCTATCAAACCAAAACTAAAATGTATTTTTGCATGCACGTACCTACCCCATAAATATGACTATATGAAGTTAGATGTTGCAAGGTTTAATGATTCCACCCCCACTTCTTCTCAAAAGGCAATGGTTTTCTTTTCACTCTAATCGTGTATTCCATAAGTTCTGCATATAAGTAGAAAGAACCAAACAAGTTCAGTGGATGCAACAAACAGAATCTTTGTTACCACCGAAAGAAATATCAGATTCTCAGTCTCAGTCTTTCTGCATAACGACTCAAAGTGGTTGATCACGAGAATCAGGTATTAATTGACCACCTTCAACATTAAGAAAGTTACATTAACTTAATAAGTTACTGTTTTCATTTGTTATGTCGATCAATGAACAGCAAAATGTTCTACACAAATAGTTATGGTCTCACACCTAGTCTAAGTCTACTATAGTTGAAGCATATGCCTGTAAATATGTCTCCCAACTTGCTATATCGAATAAAATCACACACTTATTGAGTATCGTAAAAGCACAACCTCTTTTCAATGTGCTTCCTAAGTTGGTTCCTATAAATACTCTCATTTACCACCATTTCATTTCAAAATAACCTCAACCATCATATATAATTTTCTATCTCACTTAAACTTCCAAACCCAATACAACCATCAGATCGAATTCAGTTTCGATTCGATCTGGTGGTTTGGGCGGTCTGAATAACTCTAAGGTAATAATCTAAACAAATATTGTCTCAAACTTAGACTTTCTCTTTATTTATTTTTTCTATTTTATTAACTTATTTACTTTCTGTTTCTAAAACAGAATTCTATATATATTTAGAAGAACAACTACAAGAACTAGAACTTTTAACAGGATCATCATCAAGATGGACAAAGTGATGAGGTTGGCATCTGAAAAAGGTGTGGTGATTTTCACAAAGAGTTCATGTTGTCTATGCTATGCAGTTAACATTCTGTTTCAAGAACTTGGGATTAGGCCTGTGGTTCATGAAATTGATCAAGATCCTGAAGGAAGGGAAATGGAGAAAGCTTTGTTGAGGTTAGGTTGTACTGCACCTGTTCCTGCTGTGTTCATTGGAGGGCAACTGATGGGGTCCACCAATGAAATTATGTCCCTTCACCTAAGTGGCTCACTCACTCAATTGATCAAGCCATACCAATCTCGTTCTAATTGAATCATCATGATACCTTGTTGCTGGAAGAATAAACTGGCTTGTGATTTAGTACATTACTAGTAGTGACTTTAGTATTGTTAGTCTATGTAGTGTTTTATGTATCAAGTGCTTTCTAGTATTTAAATAGCTATAATGTAATCACATAAATATTCTTAATGAAGTTTGATTTATATATGACTTTATCAGTGCCCCATCAATTTGATAATTTATTTCCGCTCTATACCAATTCACGAGAAATACTAGCTTAGGAACAAACCCAAATTTAAAAAATTTAGGCACACTAATAATGTTTTTTTTTTAAACCCGAAAATGGTTTATTAATGTTGAATGATGTGACTAATTTATTAAACTTTTAACTTCTTTCATTGTTGTGTGTGTGCCTAAATAATTTATTCGTATTTGTGTTTATACAAAGACTATCTCTTGATTCGTATAGCTGTTTTCATACTGCTAGATAATAAGGGTTCTAAAAATATGTTCTGCACAGCAATCTGATTTGTAAAATCTAGGTTATTGATATTTGTATGACAGCAATACGACGATGATTATGACTGTATTATTAGTCTCGTTTGACTGTGATTGTCTGCCTTATCAAGGAACATGATGTGATTATGGTCGCAAGTTCTTATCCGCCGACAAATTAACTACTAACATTTGCATATAAATAATACCGCACTCTAGTATAGTGAAGGGCATATCCAGAAAGTTTATTCTTTCATGCATCTAAAAAAAAAGTTGCTCCACCTCCTTCATTCTTTTCCCTGTCCCTATCTCTTCAAATCAATTTCTAGCAGCTACCGGTAATTTTCTGTAAACCTTCAAATCATTCTGCATCTTGTGAAGAAATATTCTCTGAAAACATGTAAGCTGCTTCGCAATCCACCAAAACCCCAAGGGTTTGTGTGGATATTTTCTATATTCATTTCCTAAAATTTGTGTTCCTTTTAATTGTTAACAATGAGAAAAGAGATTCTCTTGAAGTGAACTTTTGTCTTGCATCATCCGAAACAATGAAAGTGTCACAAGAGCTATTTTTTCAATTTCCTGAAATGCATCATCTCTAACTAGCATTTTATCTTGTCTCTGTAGGAATGACTCATAAGTGTTTCGTCTTCTTATTAACAAGTTAAAACAAATGCATATTCTAAAAAATGATAACAAAAAATGTTTTTACAAAATTTAACGAAACTAAGAGGTTGCAAAACCATTATGGTTTTGCTTGTCTCAATCTGCATATGCATTATATGAGTCAAAATCAGTTTTCTAGTCATATTATGAAGTATCTTTTTCATGTTAATCTCATATCAAAGAGGGGTAGCTTCTCTATGGACCAAAATGGTGTAAAATAGAAAAGCATTTCAAACTCTGTCTTAGGTTTTTATATTAGCCCAATATCTTAAAATTCAGGTGGACTTAAGTACCTAACTTAAATGTCTCTCATTTATAAATATATTTTGAGGGGTAGCTTCAGATGATGTGTGAGACTCTGACCACTTTGCAAAATGTTAAGAGAAAGAAAGATATTGTGCTGGCATCAAATTTTTCATCTGTTGGCGTTGCCACATGTTTAAAAGTTGAGGGGAAATTCTCTTCTTTTATGGTTTAATGGATTCTTCACCTTTATCCCTGATAAAGGAAGGTATTACATTCCTTACCTTTTCTTATCTTGTGATTATTATTATTCTTTTCTTTTTTCCTCCACAAACAACGACCAATAATCTCCCCACAAATGTGAGTTTCCGTCTCTTAAAACACAAAATCCGCTTCCGCTCTCCACCAAGTCGAATCAGGGTTGTGTTACTACTTGGTGAAGAGTTCGGGGTGCGGAAAAAACAATGAACTAATGTTCGAGGACAACAAGAGAGGGACGTTACATCGTCATACAAAACATTAAAATATTATGTAAATAGGTTGTATCTTTTATATATAACATTTTAGTCATTTATAATCGATGTAAGACTTAATCACTCATAAATTTAACCACTTACGGACGCTTCTACAGTGCAGTCAGGAAAATGACTTTTTTGGAAAAGTTATTTTGTTTAGTCAATAGTATAATTGTTGATGCAATGTCAGCTAGTGTCCTCCAAACTTTACCTTATTAGAAATTAGCCGTTGTGCAGAATATTAATTATGCACGAATAATTCGATTCCGAAGTAGCAGCGAAGAACGAGCAGATGAAACAAATGATTGTGAAGATCGAACTGGGTTCGAAACCAAAGGACAAAAATGATTAAAGGTATGGTGCGCATAAACGTTCTTATTGGTGTTGGAGCAGATGAAACGTTCTTATTGGTGTTGGAGCAGATGGATTTTTTAGTGAAATGGATGAACATATTCGAACTGACGAATATGATAAGAGTTTGGAGTGAAAGGAGGTGAAATAATGACAAAATAAGATGATAAGATTTTGAAGTGTAAGGAACTAATGAAGATGAACAAATTCAAACGGATGAAGATCAAAGGGATTCAAAGTTGGTGTTTTACCCAATTCTGATTTACGACTACAAAATAAAATAATAAAAATAAAAATGTTTAATTTTGATTTAATCAGGGTCACAATTGCAATAAGTAAAGATATAATGACACACATTGTAGGCAAATTTGCAATACACCATATAATATGATGTGACATAGATTAAATACACAAATGATCAATAATTGGCTGTAGGGTTAACTTCACCAGAAAAGTCATTCTCATGACTTCACCATAGAATTTTCCTCTTTATACATTGGTCTTAACCCCATTTTAAATGCGAGTTTAGAGTATAAAATCAGAAAATTAGTTATTTAATTAGACAAAAAAATATTATGAGATTAGATTGGATTAGATAAAGAAATATAAATTTATACATAAAGCAATTTAAATAATAGGTAAAATTTCTTTTTAGTTAAATAAGTGATTTTCACATGTTTTTATTATTTTGTCGTATTTGCACAACTATGTTTGTTTTGATTTCTTGTCTTTGTGCGATGTTTATTTGATTCAGATAGAAATATTGGTTTTTAACAAGTGCAAATTCAATCAATAATATCGACGTTGTCAACATTGCACATCCAGAAACATATGTATCATCTTTTTTATTTTTAACAACTTTAAATTTGTATTGCATTGATGTACTATATCAATTTGAATGAATGAATATTGTTTTTTTTGTCAAGTAGCCTAGTGACTAGAGCTCACACAATTTAATTGTGGAGAAGCAAAGTATCCGGGGTTCGTACCCCGGCCCCTGCATATAATATGTAATATCCCTACTAACTGACCAACTGAGCTAAGCTCACAGGGATAATGAATATTGTTTATTCTTGTCATAAAATAATATTAATAATAAGTAAAATTGAAAAGAAAAAAAAAGGAAAATAAATAAATAAATCCCCTTCATAAAGGGGTAACTTGTCGATCGGCAGGTGATGAAAATAGCTTTGAGTTTATGGGCAAAATTCTATCATTTGCTATTACTATTTTTATTTTAACTACTCATTTCTAATTTAAGATTGACTAATGTTTAGTTAAATTTGATTTGTTTAGATTGATTTAAGGATTCAATTTGATTTTTAAAATTTAAATCAGGTTTTGATCCAATTTGATTTGATTCAAAATTAAAATTAGGATTAAATTGATTTTTTTTTAAAGGATGCAAAGAGCATCACTTCTATATATAATCAAAAAAGAAGTACAGGAAAGAAAAGGGGGATTTGACCAAAACCTTTTCAGAAAGAGATAAATCTAAAATTGGGCATTCTCAACCTATTCTTAATGTACTCCCCCCTGATAAAGTCAGGGACAATATTAGACCAAAACATTGCTACAGATGACAATGTTAAACCATAATTAACAAGTCCATCAGCACAAACATTATCCTCCCTATAAATATCAGATACAAAATATCTCATATTTTTAACTCTACATAAAAAATTGTGCCATCTATTTTTTAGTGTCCAAGGCACCACCTGTTTGGAGTTGAAAGCTTGAATAACTAGTTGAGAGTCAGATTCAAGCCAGATATTATGATAACCTCTGGAATAAGTTATCTCAATTGCAATCATTGCTGCACTTAGTTCAGCAAACAAAGCATTTTCACTTCCTAAGAATTGAGCAAAACATCCGAGAAAAACTCCTTCTGAATTCCTGAATATCCCACCTGCTGAAGCTTTAATTGGATTCTTCGCAGAAGCACCATCAGTATTAATCTTAACCCATGTGTGAGGCGGAGGTGACCATATCACTTCTTTAATAATTGGAGCTTTGGGAGGATTGATATTCACTTTGCAAGCTTTCATGATTGTGAATTCCAACATGTCTCTAGCAGCAGCTTTGTTTGTATTATTACTTGATAAAGAAACTTTTGCTATGATCATGTTAATTGCAGTCTTCCAATGAATCATTTTTTCTTGAAATCTGCTTTGATTTCTTCTGTACCATATGGTGTTGATAAGGTTGATTATACATGCTTTGATTACCACTTTGCATTGGGGAGACCAACCTCTATCCAAAATGAGCCAAATGTCATCCATTGAAGTGAGCTGAAATGAAATATTGAGAATGGATGTTAGCCAAGACCACGACTTTAGAGCGAAAGAGCAATCAAAAAAGAGATGCAAGCAATTTTCAACTTGAGAATGACAAGAGGAGCACATAGAAGGAATATATGAGCCTCTGAGGCTTAGATTCTCATCAGTGGGAAGTTTGTTTAGCATAAGTCTCCAAACAAGAAGAGATTTGGAGGGAGGTATATCAGTGCACCAAAGAATTTTTGCCCAACTAATATTTTGTCCTATGCCACTTTTAAAAAGAAAATCATGTTGGAATATTTTATTATTTAATTATATTCCAATATCATTATGTGGGCAAATATCGTAATAATAATTATATTAGTTATTTATCAATTGTGAGCCTTAATTGATTAGTGATCAAATTAAGTAATAATGCTATTAGATTTCTAATTAGATAATTAATTAAATATTTAATTAATTGATATGG
>Ga0315914_1005599_pt1 | contig 18222 bp, 5 predicted proteins | sample MpolenodulesMG_FD_203920 | JGI IMG/M metagenome (GOLD analysis project Ga0315914, IMG submission 203920) | Medicago polymorpha root nodule microbial communities from Los Angeles, California, United States - elongated nodules | ecosystem: Host-associated > Plants > Roots > Nodule | place: USA...
TGTTATAATTCAGTTCTTAATAACATGATTCACATATCAAGTTACAAAATACAAAAAAAAAAAAAAAAAAAATCAAACCCAATTGTGGTAGGTAACCAATCAAGACAAGAGACCACTGCTGATAAAATGAGACATCATTCAAAGTCAAACAGAACAAAAAAAACACAATTTAGTTATCAAAATCTATTTAGGACTATACACATAATTTACAAATCTTCCAAATTTATGGGTTGGACATCATGAATGTTGTGGATGAAAGCCTTTGTATTGGATTCAACTTTTGTCCTTCGCTCGTTATGATGGCCAAGCATTAATCTTGCGGCAGTTTTTATCCTCAATTCATTCTCTATAAGCTACACATTCAAAAGAAAACTTCAATTAGAAATGGTATATAATAGTAACAAACAAATATGTCACAACGTTATGTATCACTTTTGTTTCATATAGTGTGTCTGGATTAAAATGATGCTCTATTTAAAACTTGTCTAGCACCCAAACCCTGGAGTTGTCATTGTGGTTTCACATAATTTTAATTCATAAACTCTAACTAATAACAAAATAAAAAATATGTCATTAGAATATTTATGTTTGAAGCATTATACCTGCTTTGCGTATTGGGGATCTCTCTAGCCTCAACTATATTCATATTCATGAAGTTAAAACGTTTGTTATGAAACGAACTTGAGTAAATCTGATCCTTCAGCATCCGGTAGAGCATCTCAGCATATCCATCTGTAAAGTATGAACAATTTTTTTTATAGAATGTAATAGATTATACATGTTTGATATTATAATAGATTGATATGCTAGTATGTACATAAGTTAAAATATTATAAAGGAACAATTTTTATTATTCCTGTAACATGCATTATCCTCCACTCAATAGCATCAACGAAGCAAAAAGAATCAAAATGGTAAATAACTGTGTGTTTCGAATGAACTGTCGTCATATATCAATGTCCATGAACAATCTTGTTGGGTATGTAATTCCAAGAGACATTGAATCGCATGTGTAAGAAAAATAATGTTAACCTTCCGTTCCTCTTTAAAAAAACTTAATTACGTCCTAACAAATTTTAGAGTTAGAAATGTTAACATTCATATGAGCAATATTTGTTGGCCGTCTCTTGCTTTTTCACTCCCCATAGCAATCAACATTCATATATATATAATAAAAGAAAGAATTAGAAATTTAGATTTCCTCGAGAAAAAAAATGTAATTTTATATAGAATGATTATTTATTGACTTTAGATTTTGGATGGCTAAATTTATATTTTGGTAGATATTTAAGAAAATAAAAATAATTCGTTCCATCCCCACTAAAAACTCTATCCTAACAAGTGTAGTAGGGTATTTTGGATGAGTGATTTCGCAAATCTTTTCTTTAGTTAATTACACTGTTTCTTTAGTGAAGTATGGTGTTTTGTGTAGTGATTTAGTAATGTAGTTTAGATTAAAATCGAGTTTGAAGTGTTGTTATATTATGTATGATATAGTTTTTCTATTTTAAAAACTAGTTTATAGTAAAATCTAATGTTATGCTCTTTTGACGCACTATACAATCTATAGTTTATTACTTATATAATCAAACTTCCGCCATGTTTAAATTATTTTGTGTAAACTATGTTTCATCTTCATCTTCCCTTTTCATTTTGTAAATTATGCACTAAACTTGAGAGTATAAACTTTTGTTGATCTAAGAGATGAAGTTTGAAACAATTTCTTTGAGATATTTTCAACACTTATTCCTGATGATAGTTGTGTCTAAATGATGAATAAAGTATTAATGTGGTTATTCATTTACTAGTTTATTAATAGTTAATGTCATAAACCATAGCATTTGGAGTTTTCTTCAAACAGCTACGTGAGTTTGCACAATTTCACATTAACTTTATTACTCTACATAAGGTGCGTCAACATCATCCACGTGATTTATGCCATGCAAACTCACTACATACATATGACCCTACTATGTAACGGTATATTTATCCAAATTCAACCGCTCTTTTCACTATAAAAAAAGTGCATTGTAAGTTGTAAACAAACATATCATAAAATTAAGGCTAGTGATAAAAACAATATCATGATTGTGGGTTTTTTGGAGTTGTTTTCATAATTGACGGTGATGTTTACTTTCAACAATTGTGCAAGTAAAAATGGTTTGTGAATCTAAACTGAAGTATTAGGCTTAGAACCGATTCCATTAACAACATCACATTTTAAAATTTTGTTTTCACCCAACAAAACATGGTTATAGCCAACCTCTACCATAGTTAGTCATTTATTCAATATTGAAGGAAATTCCATTTTCTTTATACTATGTAATCTCGTTCAAAGTCTTGATAGAAGCTTGGATTGAATTGCATGTAGTTTTCAACCAAACTATTTCATCTCAAATTCACTATTTTTTTTTTCAAAACATAAAAATTTGCTAAATAACAAATCACAAAGAACCTGAGTAAGAAGAGAGTTGATCTCAAACACGAAAAGTTTAAAAAAAAAATAAGTAAAATTTTTATTTTCTACTTAAAAAGAATGATAATTCAACATAGTATTACGCAATAGTATTTGTTACAAACTTGATTATGCATAATCACCTAGTTTATACTTCATTTTCACACTTTCAAGTAGAGTAAAAACTAATATAACTCCTGCCCACAAATCTACAAAAATGTTATCAATAGAAAATAGGCTTAATTACATAATGGTCCCTTAAATAATTATGAAATTTCAATATGGTCCCCTTATTAATTTTCGTCCCATTCTAGTCCCATAAGTTACCTCTGTCAGTCAAATAAATCCATTCCGTTAAATTCTTTGAGAAAAACGTTAACATTCAACTCATTCATCATCAAATCCAGAAAAATTCATCTTCTTCATCACTAAACCCAGAAAAATTCATCGCCTTCATCATAAAAATCCAGAAGAAAAAAAAAACTCATAAATTAAACCATTCAATTAAATCCAGAAAACCTTAATTTGAGTCAAACTCATCAAAATCAAAAAAAATTCTCCACGTCAAGATCGATTTCTCTGTTATTAATTCCAATTAAATTTTTCCACTCAAATCCCTCAAAAGAACTCAGAAACCTTCTTAACTCCACACCTTCAATTTCCCTTTTTCTTTGAGATAAAAAATCGAAGTTTTACACAACTCCTCAACTCCAAAGTTCCAAGTTTCACACTCTTCAATTACATAATGCGAAAGTACGAACAAGAAGAAAAAAAATCCGCCTTTTGATTAGGGAAAATTTCAAGATGAAGAAGATGGATTAGGTGATGAACCCTATTTTGAAGAACAAAGGGAAAGTTTAAAACCAATTTCAAGAAGTTTTCAATAACGGAACGCTATCCCTCTCTTCATAAACCCATTCCTTTATGTATCACAAATCTATCTCCAAATGGCAAATCATCAAGCGAAGCATCAACAACTTTCTGGACTGTCGAATAACATCCACTGCATGCGTCCCAAACACACCCGACCCAGAGTCCTCCCAAAAACCATCCCGCTCTGTTCTAGGCAGCGACCACGAATCAGTATAATTACGGTGGTGAGAGTATTTGAAAACCTTTAGATAGCTTTTAGCGACGGTTGTGCACGGAGGTGTGGAGGAAGGAGTTGAGTAATGATTGTGCAGTTTTGAGAAGATAGTGGGATGGCGGAGTGGATGATTTGAAGGGGGTGGGAATAGAGGGAGGTTTGGCATAGGTGATGGAGGCGGAAGGATTTTCAGGCTTGGAGGATGAGGTTGAGGTTTATGGAGGAGTGAGAGTGTGGGAGGGCGAGGAAGAGGAAGAAGAGGAATGGGAGGGTTGCCATGGAGAGGAGGGTGGATCTTATGATTGAGAAATAGTGATGGTGTTTTATGGTTTTTTTTTGGATCATGGTAGGTTTAGATTAATTGTAGGAATTCCGAACTTATTGTTTGTTGTAGAGAAGTTCTTCATAGTTTTTTTTTTTTGAGAAGGAAAATCCTTATTAGCAATAAAATATATGACTAGTTTACTGTTGCTTTCTGTTTTTTCAAACGAATGGTGAATATCTGCTTTGGAAGCTTTTATCTTCATGGTTGTCTACACGATGCAAGTAAATGATTGTGTTCAACTCCAAAGATTATCTTATTATTTTTGAGTTTTTTCAATTTTTTATTTTTCTAGATTTTTATGATGAAGATGATGAATTTGTCTGGATTTAATGATGAAGAAGATGAATTTTTCTGGGTTTGATGATGAAGGGGATGAATGTTAACGTTCATTTCAAAGAATTTAACAGAATGGATTTATTTGACTAACAGAGGTAACTTATGGGACCAGAATGGGGCAAAAATTAGAAAGGGGACCATATTGAATTTTCATAATTATTTAAGGGACCATTTATATAATTAAGCCTAAAAAATATATGATTTTGTTGTCGCCCTTGTCTAGGGGCGGACAAACGGTCGGATACGGGAGGTTTCGGCCGTAAATCCTCAATCTGATGAAATAGACGGTCTTTAAATTCCAACACATCTCTGTCCGTTCATGGTTTTGGTTAACTCGGATGACGGTGTTTACGGGTTTCGAGCGGAACAGGGGGGGTTACGACGAGTGAAAGAAAACGAAGAAGAAAAGATATTCACTTAGATGCTTGAATATTCGGAGCTTGAAAAGTAGGTCAAATATGCCATCTCTTGCGACCACCATATAACATATCTAGAAGCTATATCCCATTGCATGAATCACAAATCCATGGTCCTTTAGATTTAGCACACAACTACACACCATCATTCTTATACTGAGAGAGAGAGAGAGAGAGAGAGAGAGAGAGAGAGAGAGAGAGAGAGAGAGAGAGAGAGAGAGAGAGAGAGAGAGAGAGAGAACAACAATGGTGTTAATGGATTGGAATAGGTGGGATGTTGGAGGTGAGAGTGATGAATGATTCTAGAGAGAGAGAGAGAGAGAGAGAGAGGTAAGTGAGAAATGATAAAAGAGAAGGGTTTTGTTTGAGATTATCCATATTATGCCAAACAATGTCGTCTTGGTAAGGAATAATTAGTATTAAAACTACTATTTTTTGCGGTCGGGTGTGGGTTCTGTTGGATGAGTTTATAACATCCACATCCTTCCGTGATAAACTGTTCGAAACTGAGTTGTGTAACCTGCTGACCTGAAACCCGAATATTACCCCACCTGTATGCTGCAAAATATTAGCGGGTCTATCAGATTCGGTTTGAAACGGGCTTCTTGTCCAGCCCTACCCTTTTACACGAAGCTAATTTCCTTACCCATTGGTACTTCACACTTACACCAATGGGAGGGAGACTTTTTACTGTAACTATGTTCGAAAGGTTGAAATTGCACATGGTGTAACTTACAGACAAATTTTGAAATTTTGTGCTTTTGTAGACATTAAGATAACACATTTTGAACTGAGTTGAGAGACATTGTAAAGTAGTAATTGTTGGATTGATCCAATTGTCCATATTTTCTGATCCTTCATCTCCATGCCTAGAATCCGCGAGTAAATTCAACATTTGTCAACATAGAGGAAATTATAATCAATAAGAGAAGCAAATTCCAAGATAATGTGTGTAAGAAAGTTATGCGAATACAGAAAGAAAAAAAACCTATGAATTTCGGTTGCATGTCAAAAACAAAATATTAGGAGATGTAATATGCATCTCTTCAAGAACCTTAGAAGTAGCAAACATAACTGAATGGAAAATATATTTGTTGTCAAATTTAACTCTAAACAAAGAAAGTGTTTTGAGAAAAGGCAAATAGCCACTTGATAGAATCTCACACATACACAAAGCATAAAGTTCCAACTCCACCAAAGTACTAGAGTTGAAATGATTATTCATATACTAGAGTTTCCTATTTAATGTCAACAAATATTCAAAATAATTTTCAATTTATAACTTTTATTTAAAGTTCGTATCAACTAATACAAAAAACATATATCCTTATTTTGGGTCACAAATTCTCAAAATAAATATGAATATATACTTTTATATTTGGTTCGGTCAACAAGTATAAAAAATATATATCAATATTTTTTTTCGTGGCTACTATACAATGTTAATAGATATTTAAGTTATACGTGATTTTTTTTTGTTTTTATATTTGAATGCATAATAAAGTCACCTTAAAATATGTTTTTGTTTCTACATCATTTCATGTAGCAACTATTCAGAATCGTTGTTTCCTCCATCACAATTTCAAATAATATTTCCTTATGTTTTGTATTGATTGTCCAGCAAACACAACATAAACAATTTATGGAAGCATTAAAGAGCGTACACAAGATTTGTGAAGTCGTAGTGTGTGATAGAAGAGATAAAAGAGGAATTTGTCCAGTTTTCTTGATGGTGTTCAACATGGTAACAAATATACAACGAGACAGGCATAACAGTTGGTAGAGCATCTCAAACCGGAAAAATTAAATACGAAGATTAACAGTGAAGCTAATTAGCGAAAGACAAGGAGCTAGATTACATTAATGGCAAAAGTATACGACAAAAAGAAAAGGATTTTAGTTTATAGTTCATTCACCTGATGACTCAGTTAGTGATGGCTTGATATTAGGGTTTCTCGGCAGTTGTTCAGTCTTCAGATGTTGTGAGAATTTGAATTATGGTGTCTCTTTTGTGAGAGAAGCATGTTGAATGTGTTTATGTTCATTTAGGGTTAATTGCTTTTTATGTATACGGGTTAAAAATGTAAAATACTATACATAAACAGGCAGGCCTGATGGGCCTAATAGGCTTTTTTGTAAGCTTAAGCCTGACCTATTTAATTAAATAGGATTTATAAAAAGCTTGAGCCCGACCTTTTTATTAAACAGGCTAGGCCTTAAATAGGTCTAGCCGTAGGCCCTTGTCAGACGACCTGGCTTATTCCCACACCTATATGTTAGTGACAAAATAATGATAATAAACTCAGTTTGGTTTTGAAACTCAACTAAATGTGATGGGTCAGACATGTTAAGCTCATCAAGAGTGATTTAAAAGAAAACAAATTTAACATGCTTTGTGCTTAGGCTATGGAAGGATGGAACCCTATCAGAATCCTCAGTTGTTTGTCCAATCACTAAGAAAAACTGATTTCTTCCAACATAGTTAAGAAAAACTTGTTTGTAGCCATCAAATTGATAATAGTTCCTCAACCCAGTCCATCAAATAGTTAAGAGTGGCTGGGCATAATCTCCATTAAAAGTGACAAAGTGTGAAATTCCCTTGCTATCTATCAAGTTCCATTCTCTTCCCAACTCCTCTTCAAATTCTTTTATGAATCCTGGAATTTGTACTAGTAATTGCATCGGCAGTTAACTACCGATAGAATCCGCGGCAGTTGACAACCATTGATTAGTTCATTCGACAGTTAACTACCGATGGACATTTTGATCTTTTACTGGTGTTTTCTAGCCTTGTTTCAAGTGTGAACAACAATTTTCATCAAACAATATTGCTTTGTGGTGGCCCAAGCCCGCTTTCATGTTATCCTAACAAAAAAAACATTTTATAATTTTTTTACAGCGAGGTCTCATTTTTTGTTTAATAAAAAGAAACAAAAAGGTAACAAATAACAAATCTGGAACGTTGAATATATGAACAATAGATCAATGGCTGAAATATCAACTTTCCCATGGCGGAAAAATATTTTGCTTTTCATCCATAAATGAACCAACATTTATATGGGGTGTCCACCAAATATTTTATTTTAAAATACTAACTTGACCATGTTGAGAAAATTTACAATTTATTTAGGCTAAATGTCACCGTAATTTTTTATTTTATTTTCGTAGATAAACAAAATGATAAAGTCATTATAAACTCTCACATAAATGAAGGTGTTGGGATTTGAACCTCAGTTATGACATCTAACTTAACAATTTTGATATTTTTATCAGTTGAATTATGATTTATGGATAAATGTCACCTTAATTTATTGTCAAGATTTGATGTCCAATTTGTGTAAAAATAACAACTCTAAAACTACCATCTTCATTGTCAGATCATAAAATACACCGTTGGCTAACACTTTGGTGCACAAAGAGGAAAGTGGTGCAAAATGCATACGCTTTTATATTGAGTTTAATAAGTTAAGAGTTAAATATGTTTTTGGTCCCTATAAATATATCAATTTTTCGTTTTAGTCCCTCTAAAATTTTCCTTCAACTTTTAGTTCCTATAAAATTTTCAATCACCACTTTTGGTCCCTCTTTTTAAGTTAATTTTTGTAGTTTTTAATGAAATTGTGCATAAATGTGTAAAATATTGTAAAAAGAAATTAGAATTTTTTAACAAAACACAAATTAAATATGAATTTTTAACCGTCAAAAATATAAAAATTCATATTAAATTCACGTTTTGTTAAAAAATTCTAATTTTTTTAGGAGAGATTCTTATAATATTATGAATTTTTCTGCAAAATTTTATTAAAAAATATGAATTGTACATATGAGTTTACTTTAAATGAGGGGATCAAAAGTGAAGATGAATTTTTTTTGAGGGACTATAAGTTGAAAAAAAAAATTTGAGGGGCTAAAACAAAAAGTTGACATATTTATAGAGACTAAAAACATATTTAACCGATAAGTTAATCTCTATAAATTTTTTTTCAGGTTTTAGTTTCTCTTACATTTTTAATCAATTTTTGGTCTTTAATTTTTTTTTTCAACATTCATGGTTCTTGTTTTAAAGTCAAGTCATGTGCATACTTTTACAATTTTGAATAATTTTTTATAGAGATATTTATAATATTATACCAACCGTTCTAAAAAAATAGAAATTTTTTAAGTGTTGAAAAATTTAAACATTCATATTTAATTATCCCTTGTTAAAAGAAATTAAACTTTTAAAAGAAAAATTTCTATAATGTACTAAACACGATTGTAAAAAAAAAATAAAATTCAAATGATAAAAATGAATTTACTTAAATGATGGGACCAAGAGTCATGACTGAATTTTTAAAAAAATAAAAATTGATAAAAAAATGTTAGAGGGACTAAAACTTGAAATTTGAAAATATTATAAGAAACAAAAACTTATTTAACCCAATTTTTTTTTTTTATACTATTAGATCAATAAATCACATAATATTTTACCTCATTTGATGGTGGATCTTAGTTATGTAACGTTGGAAAATGAATTGTCTATGGTACACCATTTACCTCACTTGTGGATCTTAAAAGTAGCTAAATAAGAGTGTAAAAACTAAAAATCTTTGGTGATGTGGGAATCCTTGGATTTTGTTTTGGTTTGTGTTTGGAGCCATTTTGATGTATTATATTTCAAAGAAGAATCAAGAGTGACGCATATCATAGAAATAGGAGACAGAAATAGGAATAGACGGAAGGGTCAAAGTCTAAAAGTGTAACTCTGGAAAAGGACTTCTGAAGAAAGAGAAATAAAAGAGAGCACGGAAATGGTGGGGTGTGCCCAACGCTGCACCCCCTCATTTACTTCCCACTCGTACTTCTTATGATATCATCTATATTTTTCACTTTTTTTACTCTACTTCTTCACTTTCTTCTTCTTCAGCTCAAACATTGTTGTAACTCATGTAACAAACTACACTACGCTCATGTTTTTTGGAACAATGACACGTTGAACTGAACTGAACTGAAGTGAAGTAGGTTTTGTTTTGTTTTATTATATTAGTTAGAAACTTATAACTAGATATGGAGCAGTATGAAGTACTAGAACAAATTGGTAAGGGCTCTTTTGCTTCTGCTTTGCTTGTAAGACACAAACATGAAAACAAAAGGTGATGTTCTAACTCTTTGTTACTTCATTTATAATGTGTTCTTTGAAGTTTATTTAAGAGTTTAAGTAATGTGTTTGTTTTTCATTATTATTAGTATAAGCTAGCTAATTAACATATAGTTTTTTTAATTTAATGTGTTTAGGTATGTGCTGAAGAAGATCCGTCTTGCCCGGCAGACAGACAGAATCCGTAGATCTGCTCACCAGGAGGTTACACTCCTTCTTTGTAGCTTCATAAGTTAATTTAATGATGTTAAGCTTAGGTTATTTTTAGTCAAAATGTGACATTGGAACTTTATGTTCATTTTTTATAATTTCTATTTATTGCTAAATAAGGTAAAATGTGGAATGCTTTTGCAAAATTAAAATGTGGAACATGGAAACTTATTTTGTCTTACTAAGTTTATTACTAGATTCTCTAAGATGCTATGTTGTACACTCCTTGTTTTGCAGATGGAACTTATATCTAAAGTTCGTAATCCATTCATTGTTGAGTATAAAGATTCCTGGGTCGAAAAGGTTTGCCTTTTATACAACAAAATCATTTTATTTGCTTTAACTCTTTGTTGTTCTGTTGTGTTCTTGTCTGCTTGACTTAAATGATTTGTTATTCATTATCTTCTTTAGTACTGTTTTGTTTATTATTATTTATTATTTATGATACAAATGAAGATATCGGCCGAACTGCTTTTGTAAAACATCAAATGGGTTTATACTTCTTGATTTATTTGTAAATTTTTTAAAGTTGAGAGTTGGTACTTTCATTTTCAGGGTTGCTTTGTATGTATCGTCATTGGCTATTGTGAAGGAGGAGATATGTAAGTCCTGATTCTCATTGAATTCGAGTATTTGACGAACTCGCAACATTTGAAAACAATTATCTCTTTAAAAATACTGATTATGTAGTCCTTCTATAATTTCTTTGTTGTGAAGGGCTGAAGCTATTAAAAAGGCGAACTGTGTTCATTTTTCTGAAGAGGTTGGTCACTCTTGCATAAACTCCTTTTACTTCTATACCTTGGAGTGAATAATTTTCATTTCTATTTGAATTGAAAGCTTTTTTGGTACTTAGTTCATTGACCAATATTGAATTTTATACAGAGGCTTTGCAAGTGGCTTGTTCAACTCTTGATGGCACTTGATTACTTGCACGCAAATCATATTCTTCACCGTGATGTCAAGGTGAACGATTTCTGTTAATTCAATCAATGAAGATGTTATGTAGCTTAACAAAAGATATATTCTATCCCCACTTTATATTGATGCTTTATCCACATTGGTTTCAGTGTTCAAATATATTCTTGACAAAAGATCAAGATATACGTCTAGGTAATGGCTTTCGACATTCTATCCTCACAGTGTCACACTGCATTTCTACACTTGAGTTCAATAATGTGTTTGTAGTATGAGCATCTCTTAAGTTATGCCTTGTTTTTTTCTGGATGCAGGTGACTTTGGTCTTGCTAAAATGTTGACAAGTGATGATCTTGCTTCCTCGGTGAGTTTTATGGCTAACGTATTATTTGCATCACTTTTACTTAATATCTTACTGTGTTCTTTCGTGCCTTGCTCATAGATTGTTGGCACTCCAAGTTATATGTGCCCAGAGCTTCTTGCTGATATACCCTATGGCTCTAAGTCAGATATCTGGTCTTTGGGTAAGTCACATAGGTCAATTTTGCACTCACAAGATCTACTAGGCTTCATAATCGTAACCTTTTCCTTTCGTTGTTTTACAGTATGCTGTAAATTGCAACTTACATTGGTTTAACATAATTTTTGTCAGGATGCTGTGTATATGAAATGGCTGCTTACAAACCAGCTTTTAAAGCTCTCGTAAGTTACTCGATCCGTTTTTTAATATAAGCAAAAATGTATATCTATTCGGTCCAAATTCGGTTGCGTATATTAAAAATCGGAGTTCACTTTTTTAATGAAACATCATTTGTCTTGTAAAACTTGTTTTCTTAAGAAAGGGATTTCGATGGGGGTACAATTACTCCGTTGAGACATCTAAAGTTTTTGCAACATGAAATCAGTGACCCTTTAGCTATTTTCTATTTGTGCAGGATATGCAAGCACTAATTAACAAAATAAACAAATCTTTAGTGGCCCCACTACCAACAATGTATTCCGGTACTTTGTGAGTCCTCTATTTCCTAAGAATTTGATGTTACTCTTTTATCTGTCTGTTCATGGTCTTATGTAAATGTTATTTTAGTACCTATATCTTTAACACTTGAATGATGTCTATGCACGTTTTATTAGGGCATGCCGATACTGATCAAATTTGTGACGACTCCTCAATGCATTCATATTTTGTCAAGCCTACCATTAGATTTTGCCTAACCTATGGCTTATTGGATTTCAAAATTGTTGTCAATTAGATATTTAAGTGCTCTTGCATCCAGATTTGAATGACATGATTTGTATAACATAATTTTTTTTTTTTTTACTTCTTCCAGTCGAGGCATGGTGAAGAGCATGCTGCGGAAAAATCCTGAGCTTAGGCCAAGTGTATGTTTTCTCTCAAGTATTTCTTTGATTTAATCTGGGTGTGGATTAATGCATGAAAACTAGTCTATATTCACATATCATTGTCTGTAAATGGTATATATGTTGTTCTTTTTCCACCATTGTATAATTTGTCTACCCAAATTGAGCTTGATAACGTTATCTTGATAGATTTATTAAACAATGCTTACTTTGGCAGGCTGCAGAGCTACTAAATCATCCTCATCTTCAACCTTATATACTTAAAGTTCATCTGAAGCTAAATAACCCCAGAAGAAGTACTTTCCCTTTCCAATGGACTGACTCAAACCATGCTAGGAGAAGTCGATTTTTAGAACGAGAATCTGTTTCCACTATCTCAGGCAGAGCTAAACGATTGTCATTCAGTAACGATAGGGCCTTGAATCCTAGTATTTCTGGAACTGAAGTAGGTTCTCTGTGTTCTTCTCAAAGAGCACAAGGATTCTCTACTTGTTCAAAACATTATGAACTATCCATAGGTTGTGTCCGTGAAGAACGCAATGCTAACAATTTGAAAGATGCCAAGTTTTCAATTGTTGATCAGATGCAAAGACTGGGCGCAGGTAAGGAGTCGGCCATCCCACGGCGACAGACAACACCATCAAAGATAACCTATACTAGCTCTAAGCGTGACTCAGTAAGTTTAAGTTCCACACTACCTAACAGCTTCATTTATCTTGATCTATTTGTTTAAAGATAGGGAAATTTAGGTTCAAGTTTACTTGTAAGCAGGGCCATTCCAATAAAATTGGAGGCTCGGCTCTAATATTAAAAATGACCCCTAATAAAAATAATTAATGATAATTTAAACAATTGCAAATAAACAATAAGGATTATTTTGATTTTAATTTATTTTGTTGAATTTTTTTTTGTTGATAGATGTGTGGGTTTGGCCTAACTTGTCCATTTACTCTTTATTTTTGTCAAATAATAAGTGTTTGATTTAGACCTACGTAACAAAAGAAAACATTATACTAAATCCCAACAATTATACTTGTAGCCCTACAAATAATTGAGGCCCCCGTAAATTAGAGGCTCGGCTCCGTAGAGCTCCTTGCGCTTGGCAAGGAACGGCCCTGCTTGTAAGCATGTAAATAATGTCATATATGATACATTTAGGCTAGCCATGCATGCATGCATGTGTGAGTATATGTTTGTACGAAAATTTCAAATTTTATAACATGATGATTTCACATTTATTTCCAGCATAGCTTAATTTGTGGTGTGGTCCTTTGCCTCTATTAATTTATTGATTTTCCGCTCATCATTTCAGCTTCCATCATCTTCTATTCCAGCTAGTAAATTTACTCCACCATCTCGCAGAGCTTCCCTTCCACTTCCTACAAGATCCAAGGCCACGACTACGCCTTACAGAGCCAATGTTGGTCCTCTTCATAGTGTGGACTCTCCTGATATTTCTGTTAATGCGCCACGAATTGACAAGATTGCTGAGTTCTCTTTGGCCCCGGGTGAGGATCATCCTCTCTTCCCTGTGCGCGGAACATCATCAACATCAGCTCAGTGCTCTTCTAGTTCCCCAAGGAGCGCTGCTGCTGACCACTCAATCACAAAGGACAAGTGTACAATTCAGGTTATGGACAAAGCCAGTGTCCCTACAAGTGCTGCTCTACAACATGTGGCAACTGCTGTTTCAAGCCATTCCTCAGCCGATTCTCATCAGCACAAGTTTGACACCTCGTCTTACCAGCAACGAGCAGAGGCATTGGAAGGGTTGCTCGAGTTCAGTGCTCGACTTCTACAACAACAGAGGTTTGAAGAGCTTGAGGTGTTGTTGAAACCATTCGGGCCAGAGAAGGTTTCTCCAAGAGAAACAGCCATTTGGTTGACCAAGAGCTTCAAAGAAACTGTTGTCTAAGGCTTTGTCATGCACTTTTATATCATTGACATGACAATAGGGTAAACTAATGTAGTACTATGTATGATGTAGTTTGAAGAATAGCTTAGCTTCTAATCTCAAGAATAGTTTAGCTTCTAATCTCATTGTTGCTGTTAACACCGTTAACATTTTCTGAGATGTATGGATTTCCCGGCACGTGCACGAACAGTTTGTAAAACGTTAGATGACATTACAAATATATTTATATTTATGTTCAAATTCTGTTTGGGAAAAAAAATCAGCTTACTATATATAGGTTTAATTGCTTTGGAGGTCTTGAAATATGCTCTTGTAAAAAGAAAAAGTATGCGGATTTCTAATGTATGTTTGGTATCATGATATGTCAGAATCACCATGACCCACCATGATTTTATAAAAGCTACAACGTGTACCTTTTGCAAACTCATGGTCTCCGATGTGATACCAAACAAAGGCCTAATTAGATCATTGCATCTAAAAAGTTTGTAATTTAGTTTCAAAAGTAGTTAACAATTTAAAATTTGATCATTGAACTAAAATATTTTTAATCAGGTCCTTTAACTTTTTAATTATTTGTAATTATGTATCTGAATTTATGAATTTGGTTACAAATAATTTAAAAATTCATAGATCTAATTCAAAAACATTAATGAATTTAATTACAAAATTTTAACAAGTTTAGAAACTCGTCCTCGTAAACTTAGCTCAGTTCATTTGAGTTTGAATTCTAAAATTCGTCCATGCTGGTTTTTCAATATAAGCATTTTGGCTAGGAAAATAAAGAAAAGAGAGTGTATTTGAGAAAAGATGGTGCAAATAGCAACCACAAAATTGGAAGTTCACAGCCGAAGTATACAGTAGAGTCTAAGCCCGAGTTTCTTTTTTCCCTCCTCCTCTGCAACTTGAACTACGAAAATGGAGATGAAGATGGAAGAATGCTGCGAAATTATAGATTTATACGAACTTCACTATTCTGAATTATCATCACCATCTTCAACCAAAGTAGAAGATTCCATAATGGAAGCACTCGGATCCAATGGTCCAGGCCTCCTCGTCGTCACTGGAATCCCCAACGTAACAAATCTCCGATCCTACCTTCTCCCCTTCGCTCGTAAGCTCTCTCTTCTCGATCGCCAAACTCGTAATCGCATCCTCAAGGTATTTTTATTATTATAATATCTCTATTGATACTCTATAACACCTATACTTTTGACACTGACACGACACCAACACATGTGATTATATTTAATTATGTCGTTTTTTAAATTATGACGTGTCAGTGTTGCGTGTCTGGTGTGTGTGTCGGTGTTTTATAGATTGATGCTATATATTTATGTTGTCGATATTATAAAGCTAGGGTTTATATTTAGGGTTTTATTATAGTTGATTTAGTTTTGTAGGGATGCTTACTGTGGTTGATTTTCTAGGAGCATAGCTTAGGTAGTGATGTTTCGTTGAAAAATCCACATAGGAGTGTGTCTTCTTTTGCAAGGCAATTGAATTATGCAAAAACACGGGCTGAAGATAAAGATAAAGATAAAGTTTATGGTAATGGATTTGAGAATCTAGGAAGTGTTTTTCAAGAGTTAGGTTTTTGCATGATGGAGGTTGGTCTTTTGCTTGCTAGAATTTGTGATAAGGCTATTGGTGGAAATGAATTGGAGCAGAGTTTATTGGAATCGCTTGCTGCGAAGGGGCGTCTTATTCATTATCATTCTCATTTAGATGCAAATCTGCTTCAAGAACTTGATAAGGGTAAGACAAATAAGAAAAGAGGGGTTAGGAATGTGAAGCAATTAGAAGGGTCGTGTTTGAATTCTATTGCTTGTGATGAAGTTCATTCAGATTTGTGGCAGCAGTGGCATTATGATTATGGTATATTTACTGTTCTAACGGCTCCGTGTTTTCTTTTGCCGTCTTATTCAGAGACAAGTACTGCGCGAGATTCGGATAATTGTGTTGAATGTCCATCGCCAACTGGGCATACGAATTTGCAGATATATGATCCTAATAAGAAAAGGGTAGTTATGGTTAGGGCTCCTCCTGAAAGTTTTATTGTTCAAGTTGGGGAATCGGCTGATATAATCTCGAAAGGGAAGTTACGGTCGACCCTTCACTCTGTTTATAGACCTTTGAAGTTTGAAAATTTGTGCAGAGAAACTTTTGTTGTTTTTCTGCAGCCTGCATGGACTAAAACATTCTCTATCTCAGATTATCCTCTTCGAAAATCGACATTCGATGGGGTTGGTCAGTTTTTAGTGGCTTCTGAGTTTGATAACGATGACAAACAACGGTCTGGGCACGATAATAACAGACTGAGTCTAGAAATTCAGAAAATAGTTCCCCCACTTTCATCGCGGTTAAAGGATGGGATGACTTTTGCTGAGTTCTCACGCGAAACAACAAAGCAGTATTATGGTGGCAGTGGTTTGCAATCAAATAGCTGATTAAGAACTCGTTTGGATTCATAGTGCGGCAGAATTTCTCACGTCTCTATTCCGAACGAAATTTTTGTGAAGCAACAAATACTAGCTTCTTGTCAATTGCGGGTTCGGTGGATATCCCACCGTGATTCCAAACAAATGCTAATTTTGGGTTAGTCCTGTATCAATCAATGTACTCACCTTGCCAAAGCAATAAGACTTTGAAAAGCTAGCCTTACTGATCATGTATTTCAGTACCTTCTTTACTTTTCTGAATAACCATATTTTTTGCAAAGGAGAATCAAATAATAGAGAATGATTTTGAATTTATGGAGTCGTTTAAATCAACACTGAAATTTTTTCCTTTTTCCTTTTGTCTCCCCATCATCCCTCACTGTCTTTTCATTATTTGATTAAGATTGATTCTAGTGGTTCTTCTATTTCTACATGTGCAAGCCACCTCCAACTTTGTTACTTGAGCCTCTTTATTCTTATACAGGAATAGAAAAGAAAAAGAAACTTAAAACTGCTGAAAAAGATGACCTAATCATATACAAGTGAAAAAAAAATGCTTTTCTCTTCCACCTGCTAGCCAATAAATAATGGACGTGCATTTAATGCCTTTGTTCTTTCATCCTTTTTTCTGCGCTCACATTTGGTAAAGTTATAGGGAAGGTTCATGCCTCTGTCTTTTGCTTTCATTCACACAAATAAAGCTTTGGTTTAACTACGGATTTGGGGTTAAATTACTTAATAGTAGTGTATGTTTGGATTTGCAGTGAGTAACCGTGATTTTGCAAAATTCACCGCTTATCCAAACATACACTTAATGTGTTAGGTTTTACGGGAAATACAATTGATTTTGAATGAATTGAAATATACACATGTTATTTGAATGTGCTTCAAAATGACAAATCTCATGTCGCAATATGATTTACATTGTTATTTTACTTATTTTACAAAGCTATAACTCTAATATGATTAAGAGCTTTAGTGTTCGCGATATTATGGTCATGTCATTGAAAGAACACACATTTTTAAAATCAATTTTTTAGGCAAAATCTCTAAATATCCTCTAAGAATCATATCTAAAAGTAAAAGAATTCCAATTAAAAACTCTTAAACATTTAAAATCAACTTTTATACTTTAAGAATCACTTTTTTTTTGTTCAAACACTTTTATCACTTCTAAAGTTGGCAAAAGTGATATCAATGAAATGGCCATCTTAAAAACAAAATGGTCACTTTTTTGAGAAGGTAAATGTCTTCTTTTTTTTGTTGATGATCGTATTATTTTTCACCTTGGATAGTCTATAACACATTAAGAATTTACTATAGTGACATGGAAAAGAATGTGAGTGTGGGTCTGTTTCTGCATCAAGAAGTCATCTATAGTAAATACGGCAACAAAATTGACTGGCCTCTGTGTCTGTTTGTTTAAGATGGTTAGAAAGAGCAGAGAAATAAAAAGGGTACCTATTATTATACTTTTGTACGTTTGTACAACAAATAGGCCACTCCATAGTAGTAGGTCTCACTTTATAATTTTTTTTTTTTTACTGGAGTGGTCCAAAAGGGTAACCAAAATTAACTTTAATCAATACAAATTCAACTAGGAAAATTCTTCCTATTGAAAAA
>Ga0315914_1005600_pt1 | contig 18221 bp, 10 predicted proteins | sample MpolenodulesMG_FD_203920 | JGI IMG/M metagenome (GOLD analysis project Ga0315914, IMG submission 203920) | Medicago polymorpha root nodule microbial communities from Los Angeles, California, United States - elongated nodules | ecosystem: Host-associated > Plants > Roots > Nodule | place: USA...
ATGATGATGGAAATCAAAGAATGTCAATGAGTGATGTGGTTGGAGCTTTAGAGTTTGCATTGCAGTTGGAGATGAGTGAGGAGGATACTAAGTTTGTTTGGACTCATGATAAGGAAAAAAGTGAGGAAAGACAACAAGTGTCGCAGTTTACAAGTGAAGATGGAAGTGATGTTCAGTTCACAAGTAGCAGTGATGATTATGAGACTCAAACAAGCAAGGCAAGCACCAATTCAGCCAGTACTGAAGAACAGCCTTTGTTTTCTGCAACGGTGTTTTCTGAGATTGGGAATCCAAGAGCACGATAGATAATTGTCACTCATTCTAAAATTTCCATATGTATATTTTATTAAAAAATATATATAATAGGCAAAATAATATTGTGTGTGATCAACAAAAAAAACTATATAGTATGTAATTGTCTCATTTGAAATTGGTTGTTGCATATGATAATGTCTAAATATATGTTATAAGAATTGAAAATCATACTTTACAAACCAATTATGTGAGGATTACTTAAACTTAATATAAAAACTAAAGTTGTCATCCCTAAACTACTATTACATGCATGTCCAATTTTTCATATATAAATATATACACTATTTCAATTATAGTATCAACATTGTCTAGCAAACGATAAAGAAACACATGTGAGGTTACACTTTAAGTTTACTGAGTTTCATATATGTTAACTACTCCTAAAGTTTATGCAAACACCGTTTTTTTTTAAACAACTTGTTGTATATCTCTAGATTGAGATCAGAAAATCATCTAGATTGAGGCAACGAAATCTACTACAAGGTTGCCCCTTCGGAATAATAAAGAAAGGTCTAAAAAAAATAGCCCCTTTCGATAATACATGTCCCTTCGGAATAAAGAGTACTCTTAAGATTATAGTCCCTTTTGGAATAATAATGTTCCGTCAAAAATAAGAATGATCTTAACGGTATATAAATATTCTTTCAATATTTTTCTATTTGAGGAGAAATTAAAAAGTCGTAATGGTGGTATCACCATATTTGAGTGGTCGTAGTACCATATCGATAGTTTGGAGAACTTAAAGTTAGAATGGTGGTAACACAATATTTGAGTGGTTTCACCACCATAATAGAGTGGTAACAATACCATAGTAAAGTGGTTTCAGGATTGTCCCCGTGAGCTTAGCTCACTTTGTAAGGGATAATGCATATTTATGCAGGGGCCGGGGTTCGAACCCTGGACAACCCACTTATTCACCTTTAAAGTGAACTTCTCTAGACGCTAGGCTACTTTACCAAATAAAAAAAGTAGTTTCAGTATTAAAAGAGTGGTCTTAGTACCATATTGAAAGTGTAATTCTCGAACGGTTTTCTAGAGTGCAGTAGTTAACGGCACAGTTTTAGCTAGACTTGTTTTATCCTGGAGGGGGCATGGTATAGTCTGCCTTGCATAATTTTGGACAGTGCCACGAAACGTCTTAAAGAGAGCGACTTGGTCGTGACTCAACCTAGTAACAACTTCGGTAGATGAAAATTATTTTTCAAAATATATTTGGCAATCCAAAATACAATAGTTTGGAAATCCAAAAACAACAATTTTGATTTTTGTTTATACTTGGTTGTTAGATTGGATCTAGATATGTTGTTGTTGCTTGTGGCTATTTTGGTTATTGGTCGACATTGATACTTACCCCACTCACCTAAGTTTATCGGTGTGAGTTTCCTTAATTTAACCAAAACACTTGTGTAAAAAAATTAAAATAAAACATTAAAAAAATAAGAGTATGGGAAATGCTTCTTTGAAAAGAAAAAAAAATACTGAAAATGCTAACATGTGTTCTAATGGTATATGTTTAGATACTAAAGATAAAAATTATGTATTAAAAACTGTGTTAATTTATTTTTTAAACTTTTGATAATTATTTTTTTTCAATGAATATTTTACCATTTATGAAAACATTAATATGTGTCTTAAGGAGAATAAAAATACATTTTAGAAAAATGTAAAAGATTTCTCCATTTTTCTCTACATTTTCAACCCCCAAAATTCTCCTTCATCCTAAATTATATGTCGTTTAGGGAAAAAATTGTCCAAAAGTATGCGTCGCTTTACAATACTAATGAAATATTAATGTTAATTTTTCTATTATATCCTTAACTATTTATTACTCTCTTCTTTCAATTCTTTAACTTATCTTTTTCATACCATTTATTAAAGACAATTTTGTAAAACAACTCATAATATCTCATTCTCATACAAAATTAATTACATTTTTTAATACATGTGAAATGGTCAAAGCGTCATACTACCTCTGTCCTTAAATATAAAACCTTTTTTTGTCAAAATCACATAAATTAAGAAAATTGATATTTGTATTAAAGTTGTTTGTAATCACTATTGGTTTTACAATTTTATAATTTATGAGAGAGAGTTTTCAACATGCTATTTATTTTTGATTGAAGAAAAATATATATAATAAATAAGGGTATGTAGGTAAAGAAATAATTAATGCAGTTAGAAATAACAAAGAGATCTTATAAAATGGGACAAAAAAGTCTCCGTGAGCATAACTCAGTTGACAGGAACATGCATTGTTATATGCATGGGTCGGGGTTCGAACCCCGGACACTCCACTTATTCACCTTAAAAAAGATGAATTCTAGCCACTTTTTCTAGTCTAGTGGCTAAAAAAAGGTGAATTCTAACTGTTAGACTACTTGATAAAAAAATGGAAAAAAAAAATTCTCACAATAGTCTTGTAATTAAAGAAGGAGATAATATAATTTGGAACGGAGGGAGGAGACCCTAACAATTATTGCATCACGTGGGACACGAATGAAGAAAAGCTTATAATTTAAATCGTAGGCCTATTATAGATAAAATTTATGAGCAATAACTATTTTCCAACCACATGTAACTTGGAATTTTTCTTAGAAAAATAAACATGCTAATATCTTAGCTTTTTTAGGGGAATGCTAATATCTTAGTTGTCTTGCCCTGTATGTGGTCACAAATTAACAAAAATGTTTTTTTTTCCTATTTAAAAGAAGACGTTTTGGAGCTTTCTCCGTGATTGTTTGAAATATCTTGGATGCCAAAATATTCCAATGACTTCACCAAGTCTTCGTCTTCACCCGGGCATCCACTTTCTATTGTTCTTTACACCGTGATTTCTGGTTAACAGGGAAATATGTCAAATCCAACTATAGATAATTTTTTTTTTTTAAGAAATCAAACTAACTCACAAAAATTGATACTGAAAATAATCGAATTTAAAACTTTGAAAAGAGAACGTAATAAATCTAACTAGTTGTGTGGTAATCTTTGTTGTGTGTGTTTTAGTAATTAGACAAACATAATCAACATCAATAGCTTGAAGTACAAATGTGTCAGACTCATGGAAGTGAAGAAGGAAAGTAAATTAAGGGTTTTGTAACATTATGATTGGTCAACGTCACATAATATTAGCACCCCAATATCACTCAAATGCTACCCGTTTAGGAAGGGTGTAGATGACTTGCTTTTGATTTTAAAATTATGGATATTATAACATAGTTTTCAAATAAATCAAATGTTCTTGAAATATTATATGGTCATTTATTATGCCGTTATTTCAATTTTTTAAAATATCGACTTGTTTCACTAAAGTCGTCCCTCCAAAACGATGAAAATATACGAGTGGTCGCCAAATGTTTTTAAAGCGCTAAAATAATTACAAAAGCAAAGTATAAGCTATGAAAATAAGAAAAATAAATAAAAATAAAAGAAAAACAAAATTGTAATTGTAAAGAAATAAAAATAAAAATATGTTGTTACACTTACAATTAAGTTTCTACTCATTTTTTACTGAATTTTTCTTTAATTAGTCCCCTTCACTTTCCATAACATAACAACAAGAAATCAAAATCAAGTTTTTATTTAATATGGTAACAAAAACAATTTGAAACAGAAAATTCAAGGTTGTCATGGCCGGAGTAAATATGAAACATTGTGTGATTGATTTGGCTTAATTTTTAGTACTGGTCTTTTGGATTTTTTGTATGTTCTTTCCATGTTAATTTATTGAATATGGTATTTTGCTGAAAGTTTAGCCTTCACTGCAACTTCTGTTCCGTTCTTTTTTTTATCCTTACTTTGTTCCTCTTGCTATATATGTCGTTCGTTCAGTTTGGTTATGCATTTTGCTTTGTTGAAGTGGCACCGCTCGCTTTTGATGTCGCTTTGTTTGCTTCTACTTCATTGCTTATTGGGTTAATTATATTATTATTTGGTAACATTCATTTGATTTTTTATTTTTTTAGGGGACATTCATTTGATATTTGAAATCACATTGTAGTAAGATCAGTCACAAAAGTGAGATTCACGTTATATTTTCATCAAAGACCTTAACATAGTTGATTTATGGTTCATCTCACTTATATTTTTCTCATCATCTACTCTTACATCTAATATGAAACTTTGACACATTACTCTTGCATCTTAACTATTATTGCACTAAATGGGACACAAAAGAAAAAGCTTATCATTCAGCAATTTTAGGTCTATTATAGATAAAATTTATGAGCAATAATTATTTCCCAAACACGTGATTTGGAATTTTGCTTAGAAAAATTAACATGCTAATCTTAGTTGTCTTGCCCTGTATGTGGTCACAAATTAACAAAAATGGTCCATATACTTTTCTTTTTTAAAAAAGACGTTTTGGAGCTTTCTCTGTGACTATTTTAAATATCTTAGATGCCAAAATATTCCAAAAGACTTCACCAAGTCTTCGTCTTCACTCGGGCATCCACTTTATATTGTTCCTTACACCGTGATTTTTGGTTAACAGGGAAATATGTCAAATCCAACTACAAATAAATGTTTCTTTTAAGAAACCAAACTAATATACAAAAATTGACATTAAAGAAAATCGAACGGGAAGAAACCAAACTAATTCACAAAAATTGACATTAAAGAAAATCGAACGTAAAACTTTTAAAGAAATACATTTCAAAGTTTCAAGCTAACATCACCATACAAATAAAGGTTAAACGGTATGAATTGTAAATCTGACTGGTATGCTAATCTTCCTTGTGTGTGTTTTAGTAATTAGACAAACATAGTAACCATTAATCGCTTGAAGGACAAATGTGTTAGACTCATGGAAGTGAAGATGGAGAGTAAATCAAGGGTGTGATTGTATAAAGAATTTAGGAGGGGAGTGGATGATTTGCTTTTCTTTTTGAAATTATGGATATTATAACTTATTTTTTGGATAATTATTTTACCAAAAAAAATTATTCAATTAAAAAACACTATATAATTTTAATTGTTTAATAAACATGTATTTTGTCAACTCAGCATAACACATCTACAATATTCAATTGTCGCTCGCTACGAAAGTCCAAATTCGAATGAATTTAAAATAATATAGGTTGAATGAAAAAAAAATCATATGAAAGACAATGACATCGAAAAACTAAATTTAAAGATAAAATGATTAAACAAATGAAATCCAAATACTAAAAAAACAGCTCATTGTAATGCAGGACTTTCAGGGAAATCTTTCATTAAGTTTGATCATCACATTGGACAAAGAAAATCCAACAAGTGAGTGTGGTACTACATCTTCACCCTAGACATTAAGAAATGAGGTATATGGGTCATAAGTCATAACACTTATATGTTGCATCCAATTGAAAACTTTAACTCACACTTGATATGTTACCATCTCTCCTTCGAGTATGAGGCTCTCGACATCTGATATCTACAACCAGGAACCACTTACACTTTCCCACAAAAGCAAATGGAGCTATGATACCATCGTTCGACCTTATGGAGAGACAACATTTATGTGAATTGATCCATTGTACAGAGAACAACTAGACAAATGTGAATGATACCATATTTTTATCCAATATTTTAAGTATGACAAAATTCTAACATATTCTTTGAATGGGTATCCATACTAGTGAGTAGAAATTTATCAAATGTAGTACCATGTTCAACCACATTATAATTTTCCAAATGAGTGTAATTTAACTTGTTGCAAAGACTAAATTTATGGAATCATATTACTAGAAAAATTGAAATAATGACAAAACTGAGATCGTAAAAAAATAAAATTGGTTACCAAAGTTGGCATCTCCAACACTTAGGCTTTTGGGGGAGACGAATATAGGTGAAAATTGAGTAAATTTTCACATTTTTTGAAAGAGTAATTTTTTTAGAGAGTGATAAATTAATGCTTATGATTAATATATTTTTAATTTTAAAAATATTATAACAATATATATTAAAATTGAAAAATTCATATAAACTCTCACAAACCTCTCAAAACTTTCCTCCAATACAATTTTTTAGTTCCCCCAAATGAGGAGGGTTTTATATTATGAAGAAAAATAAGCCCCCGAAAGGTCCTCTTTCCAATGTCCTCTATTTCTTCCACTTACTCATTCCTTTTTTTCCAAGCCTTTCCTTCTCTTCCCCTTCAAACTCGCAAACAAAACATTAGTGACGGATTCAAAACAAATTTACATTTTTTTTTAGCATCACTAAGTTTTTTTTTGTTTTTTTTTTTACAGATTTAGCGTCACTAAATTGAAATACATTCTTTGAGAGGATTAAATAATTTTACTTTAATTGAACTAAAACACTTGTGTAAATAAAACTAAAACATTCAAGTGATGAGAGTGTTTTAGTTTTAGTTTTAGTATTATCCTTCAAAAACACTTGTGCTGAATTACATTCTTTTGCATCCCTAACGATTATATTGCACCAACTGGGACACAAAAGATAAAGCTATAATTCAGCAATTTTAGGTCTATTACAGATAAAATTCATGAGCAATAATTATTTTCCCAAACACGTGATTTGGATTTTTCCTAGAAAAATTAAACATGCTAATATCTTTGTTGTCTTTATTACCAAAAAATATCTTAGTTGTGTTGCCCTGTATGTGGTCACAAATTAAAAAAAATTGGTCCAAATACTTTTCTATTTTCTTTTATTTATTTATTTATTTATTTCTAAATACTTTTCTATTGAAAAGAAGACGTTTTGGAGCTTTCTGCGTGATTGCTTTAAATACTATCTTGGATACCAAAACATTCCAAAGACTTCACCAAGTCTTCGACTTCACTTGAGCATCCACTTTATTTTGTTCTTTATACCTTGATTTTTAATTAAAAGGGAAATATGTCAAATCCAGCTGCAATTAAATATTTCTTTAAGAAGTGAAACTGATCCACCAAAATTGTTACTTAAATATTCAAAACTGAAACCTTAAAAGTAGCGTACTCCGTACAAATAAGTGTTAATCATTATGAATGGTAAATCTGACTGTTGTGTGGTAATTTTCCTTGTACTAAAAGTAATTTGACATTCAGTGACATAAAAAAAACTGTGGGTAAATGTCATTTTTCCATGGGTATTGCGCGAAATACCTATATCTTCGGCTGTTTTTTTTTCCGTAGCCAATGATCTACATATACCTACGGATCCTTTCCGACAGCATATCCTATAGTGATGGAAATTTGATCGTAAGACAAAACAATTTGGTTTTACCTACGGATTTTGGCTTTAGGTATAGAGCTTATTAAAAAAAAAACTACTTGCATCTCATTCGGTCACTACACACTTGAGCGACAACAATATACTCACATCACATTCTTAATGCATATTTAATAGAAATTTCATTTTTCAAAAATTAATTTAATTAAAAACTAAATACAATAAATTCAATAAAATAATTTATGAAACAATAAAATAAAACTTAAAGTATAATTTATAATGAATATGTCAAGTCTTACAAGAATGTCAAATTATAAAAGAGTTAACAATAACAACATATGAGTATAATAATTGAATTCATTTTCATTTGGATTCAAAATCAAGTACAAATGTCAATAACAAGTAGTTGCCCTTAGAAAAGAAGAAGCGATAAGCCTACGATCAGATAAAGAGACAATTTGCTGCCCTTAACCTTCAAGGCACCCTTGCCTCTTTGCCAAATTCAATTCCATCTCATTTTCCAACAATTCTCCTCCCTAGACCCCTAATAAATAACATATACATAAATCATGAAGCAACCGTATATAGTTGGCATATGATTACTTGGGCTACCAAACAAACTAAAGCTACTATGGAAACACAATGTCATCCTGAATGCCTTTCAAATTACACCGCCAAAATCGTGAATTTGAGATAGCCAAATCATAGAGAAACAAAATGGAGCAACAAAAGGACATGTGAGGGGAAAAGGGGTTCAATTCAGTTCAAACCCAAACAACATGGAAAATAAACAGAATGTGTTGGGGAGTCTGAGAGCGACAATGAGCTAAACATCTAGGATCCGCTAAGAGAGAGACACCAAACTAAGTGTGACTCACCCACATCACAAGGATGATCCAACTAGGATCCCACTCCCACTCCCCCAACGAGCCTAACTATGATCTAATACCAGTTTCTTGGAGAGTCTGGGGAGCGCGTGGAGCGGCAATGGAGCAACAAAAGGTCATGTGAGGGGAAGAGGGGTTCAATTCAGTTCAAACCCAAACAACATGGGATCCCACTTCCACTCCCCCAACGAGCCTAACTAGGATCTAATACCAGTTTCTTGGAGAGTCTGGGGAGCGCGTGGAGCGGCAATGGGCTAAACGTTTAGGACCCGCTAAGAGAGAGACATCACACTCTTACCCAAAACCTTAAGGCAATGGGTTTATGGGTCTCCTCTCTTATATATCAAACGTTTACTCCATTTCTAGCCGATGTGGGACATTATCATTCACACTTGATTTCCAACGGAATGGATCACCATAAAAAGACCAATAAAGATAAGAAATAGTCATATACATGAATGTCCAGCTAAAAATTCAAATTGCCTCCAAAAATGAAAATCGTTGAAACAACTGCAAGTAACCAATATAGTAGTTTCAATTTCTTAATCACTTACTTGAAATTTAGATAGAGTTTTCTAGACCGGTCTTTTCACAAAATCCTCATTTTCCAAGTTAATTATGCAAATTAATCAACAACTATGATATGTCACTTTCACATTTCAATAGATATAATCATCACAATACTCATGATAAACAATCACCAAAACCCTTCAACGAGAACACTAATATTTATCAAAGTAACACAATTGTAACAAAAATGGATGATAAACATGGTCAATTTTGTATACGCTGCAACCAAATGTTAAAAAATAATCAGTTCACAAACTTACTAATGAGTAGTAGTAATAACATACTGTGAAATGTTGGAAAGTTGGATATAACATATCGATGTGTCGTAACCGGAATGCTATGCCATTAAATAGAAAGGGCAAACTTACTTCTTTACTGTAAAAATAGAATATGATAGTTCAATGCATAAACACAAATCTACTTTGACAGAATATTCAAGAAAATACTTCTACCAAAGCGGCTTGTATAAATGAGTAATCTTTTTCAACCATTGGAATGACCTCGAATCCAAAATCCTTTGCATTGGGATAGCAACTCTTTAAAGTTTATTACAAGAGAAAACTGAAAATCACATCATACTTATCTGAGTGGAACTTCGGAAAAAGTCATACGTTAATTACCCGAGAAGTTTGCAAAGAACGTCTAATTTAAACACATCTACCAATTGTTCAGGTGGATTTTAGGAAACCTTTATTTTCATTATCAGACACAAAATTCTTTGAATCAAGGGGTGAGAATGAGCCGGGTCGAGCCGGGCTTTGCTTAAATAGGTTAGGCCTAGTTGAAAAAATTAAGGCCTAAGCCTTTGCCTTTTACCTGTCAAAGGCTTTATTTAAAGTCTGGTCTGACATTTTTAAAAGTCTGGCCTGACCTATTAGCCTGTCTAAAAGCTTAGTTTGTGTTACAAATTTCAAACAGAGTATGTTCATCGAATTTTTTTTCCTTTCACTTTGTGCAACGTACTTAATATAGAGATAAACATTAATTAGATACAAATTAAACCAATAAAATACAATTCGGATGAGTAACTCGTGCCTCATTAGATGAAGTGTAAATGTGACGTCGATATTGCATATCTCCAAAGTGTGCACCAAAAGCAGCAAGTAGATGCAAAACGGAGAAAATAATTAAATATATTGATTCAAATGTGAGAATAGATAATTTAATGTTCAAAAAAGAGAACAAAGTATCATTTATAATCTCATAACCAAATATATAGTGGCAAGGGATTTCACCTATTCACCGTTAAAAAACAATGAACAAATGGACATTGGAAACGTAACATGTTAAAAATATTAAATAAGAAAGAAGTGTAGTTTCTCATATTCAAGGGATACTCAAATGTTAAAACAAAAACTATTATTATTGATTTATAACACACCATGTCAGTAAGACTTTCCAACATTAATTATTGATGAGAAGATCCACACATTCACACTATGGCATAACAATACGAGTCACGAACCGAACGCGAGTCATAAAGTGTAATGAACCTATTGTTTATGAATGTTTATGGGTTTTTGGATTTTTTTAGAACGTTTCTAAATGTTTATGAAGATTTGGGTTTATCGAATGAGATGCGAACACGAGTGGGTTTCTGGATTTATGGGTGAAGGAACGCGAGTGGTGAACGAGAGGTGAGTTTCTAGGTTTCTCGAGAGATGAAGAAACTGTTGGGTAATCAAGTCTGAGTGATTATGTCCCACATCGACTAGAAATGGAGAAAACAAAGGATATATAAGAGAGGGAACCCATAAACTCATTGCCTTAAGGTTTTGGGTAAGAGTGTGGTGTTTAAGTCTCTTATGGTCCTGGACGTTTGACCCATTGTTGCTCCCAGGGCTCCCCGAACTCCCCAACAGTGGTATCAGAGCCTCACCACGAGGCCTGATCCTGAGAGTGAGAAAAATGTCCACTGAAGGAAATATCAAGGAAGTACGAGGGTACAAAGAGCCCAATTGCAAGCTCTCAGAAGAGAATTTGAAATTCTCGAAATGAAAGAAGGAGAAACATTGTCGAATATTTCTCCAGAGTCGTGACTTGCAATGCAAGACATTCAAATTGTGGAGAAAATTCAGCGGACTCTCACCGAGAGGTTTAATTACATAGTTGTTTCGATAGAGGAATCAAAAGACATAAACTGCCTCTCAGTCGATGAACTTCAAAGCTCACTCATTGTCCATGAACAAAAGTTCCGAAGAAGGATCAATGAAGAAGAGCAGGTGCTTAGAGTGACTCAAGAGGAGAGAAGAGGAAGAGGCAGAAACACGTTTGGAGGATATCGAGGACGGGGTCGATGGAGATCATCACCAGCTTACAAAGCAGCAATAGAGTGCTTCAAGTGTCACAAAAAGGACACTTTCAGTACGAATGTCCAGATTGGGAAAGAAAGGCCAACTTTGCTGAATTAGAGGTGTGCGGTTATGGGTAAATGGCATCGTTCAGGTAATTACCAATGTTTATTATATTCCTGAACTAAAGAATAATTTGTTAAGTATTGGGCAATTACAAGAAAAAGGGCTCACTGTATTGATTCAGAATGGCACCTGCAAGGTGTTTCATCATAGTAGAGGACCAATAGTGCAATCAGATATGAGTGGAAATAGAATGTTCTATTTCTTGGCGAAGATGGTGTCAACTCTACCTAAATGTAGGCAAGTTGCAGCCGATGATGAATCACGACTATGGCATTCACGGTTTGGACATCTCAACTACAAGGGACTCAAAACTCTTGCATATCGAGGAATGGTTGAAGGGTGCCTACTGTGAAAACTCCATAGAAGTTGTGCACACATTGTCTTGTAGGGAAGCAGCATCGAGATCCCATTCCTAAAAGAAATCTCTAGAGAGCAACACACAAATTACAGCTTGTTCACTCAGACATTTGTGGTCCTATTAGCCCAATTTCCAACAGCAATAAGAGGTATATCCTAAGTTTTATTGATGACTTTACACGTAAAACTTGGATATATTTTTTGAATCAAAAATCAGAAGCATTGGAGGCTTTCAAAGGATTCAAAACATGGGCTGAAAAGGAGGCTGGAACAAGCATCAAGTGCTTGAGAACGGATAGAGGAGACGAGTATAACTCAAAGGAGTTTACAGAATTTTGCAGCACTCATGGGGTCAATCGACAACTAACGGCAGCATACACTCCCCAACAAAACGGTGTTGCTGAGCAGAAGAACCGGACGATCATGAATATGGTGCCTCCATGTTGTCAGAGAAACAAATGCCGAAGGAATTATAGGCTGAAGCGGCAAATTGGTCGATTCACATTCTTAATAGATGTCCAACAACAACTCTTGAAAACATGACTCCGCAAGAAGCATGGACTGGCTGCAAACCAAGAGTGGATCACTTCCGAATATTCGGTTGTCTTGCTCATGTACATGTTCCAAATCAGAAAAGAATAAAGCTAGATGACAAAAGCAAAACACACATTTTTCTTGGTGTGAGAAAGGAGTCCAAAGCATACAAACTCTTTGATCCTATTACCAAGAAAATAACAATCAGCAGAGATGTAAAATTTGAAGAAAATGCATGCTGGAAATGGGAACAAAGAAAAGGAGAAGTGAAATCAGATGTGCTGGATTGGGAAGATAAAAATTCAGATGCCAACAAAGAGTTAGAGTTAGAAGAAGACTCTGATTCTAACAATGCAAGTAACACAATCTCGCAAACAGGAGGAGACTCCTCCGCAACTTCATCAGGTGGAAGCAAACCAAACTCGCCTACAGGCAGATCTCGAAGAGCTCCTGCATGGATGTCAGAATACACAACCGGAGAAGGACTTTTAGAGGAGGAAGAAGAAGCAATGATGATGATAACAGAAGAAGATCCAGTCACATACAATGAAGCTGCAAAAGAAAAAAAATGGAGAGATGCGATGGCTAAAGAGATTGACTCGATAGAGAAAAACGGCACGCGGGGACTTACAACCTTGTCGAGTGGAGTCAAAGCTATTGGAGTTAAATGGGTTTTTAAAACCAAGCTTAACGAACATGGTAATGAAGAGAAGTACAAAGCTAGATTGGTGGCCAAAGGATATGCACAACAATATGGGATTGACTACACAGAGGTGTTTGCTCCGGTGGCTCGTCTTGATACAATAAGACTTATCCTGGCAACTGCAACTCAAAACAAGTGGGAAGTATACCAGTTAGATGTCAAGAGTGCATTCCTTTAAGGAGAACTTAAGGAATAGGTGTATGTACAGCAACCTACTAGCTTTGAGAAGAAGGGAGAAGAAGAAAAGGTATATAAGCTAAATAAAGCTTTATACGGACTGAAACAAGCTCCGCGAGCATGGTACAATCACATAGAATCCTACTTCGTTCGAGAGGGCTACGAAAGGTGTGCTTCTGAACATACACTCTTTACAAAAGAAAAGGAGGGAGGTAAAATCTTAATTGTCAGTCTTTACGTTGATGATTTGATTTATACTAGGAATAATAAAAGTATTTGTGAGGAATTTAAGATGTCAATGATGCATGAATTCGACATGTCAGATTTGGGAAAGATGGGCTATTTTCTTGGCATGGAAATTATACATATTTCAAAGGGAATATTTATGTGTCAAAGAAAGTATGCGAGAGAAGTGCTGGCAAGGTTTGGCATGTCTGACAACAAACCAGTAGGAAATCCTATTGTACCAGTCACAAGGCTTTCCAAGGATGAGAAGGGAACCAAGATCGATTCAACCATGTTCAAGCAAGTTGTTGGAAGCTTGATGTACTTGATAGCAACAAGACCAGACATTATGTTTGGAGTGAGTTTGATTAGCATATATATGTCATCTCTAACTGAGGAGCATTGATGTGCAGCAAAGAGGATATTAAGATACATCAATGGCACAATTGAAATGGGAATTCTTTACAGTGGAGAAAGCATCACAAAATTGGTGGCATACACAGACGGCGACTTTGTAGGAGATCTTAATGACAGGAAAAGTACTTCTGGTTTTGTATTTATTCTTGCAGGAGGTGCAGTCTCTTGGGCATCAAAGAAGCAGCCTGTAGTTACATTATCTACCACTGAAGCTGAGTATATTGTCGCGGCTTCCTGCACATGTCAATACATTTGGCATACGAGGCTACTCGAAAAACTTGGGCATAAAGGAGAAGAAGGCAGCATAATGTACTGCGATAATAGTTCAACAATACAATTGTCAAAGCATTCTGTGTTCCATGGAAAGAGTAAACATATAGATGTGAAGTTTCATTTTTTGAGAGACTTGGTGAATGAAGGAACTGTGAAATTGAAGTATTGTAATACCCAAAATCAAATTGCAGATATTATGACAAAGCCATTAAAGAAAGAACAGTTTATCAAGCTACGAGAGATGCTAGGGTTGATGTCTGCAATAGAAGTAAGCTGATTTACTCACCGTATTCAGCTTAAAGGAGGGATTGTTGGACTTATTCTTGATGGATCTATTCTTCAGTAAAATTATTTTTAATTAATAGTGGCTATTTTCTCTCTGTTTAATTAATAACGTGACCTATTATTCAGGTCCTTATTTTTTGGTTAGTTAGACTACTAGTGGGTAACGTGACTTTTATTGTAAAGGCTATTTAAGCCATGCTTTTTCGTTAAATAATAAATTAAGTGATTTCATCTCTCAACAAATATTGAGTCTATATTTTAGTGTGTGAACACAAGTTTTAACAAAGTGGTATTAGAGTCGTGGTTAGGCTCAGTGGGGAGCGGGAGTGGGACCCTAGTGTGGATCAGGCTAGTGATGTGGGTAATTCACACTTGAGGGGGAGATTGTTGGGTAATCAAGTGTGAGTGATTATGTCCCACATCGACTAGGAATGGAGGAAACAAAGGATATATAAGAGAGGAAACCCATAAACCCATTGCCTTAAGGTTTTGGGTAAGAGTGTGGTATTTAAGTCTCTTATGGTCCTGGACGTTTGGCCCATTGCCAGCTCCCAGGGCTCCCCGAACTCCCCGAACTCCCCAACAGAAACGAGGGTTTGAGAGTAACAATAGAGTTGGATAATGATTTGGTTTCTGGATTTCTCACGAGTTAAAGTTTGGGTGGGGTGAATATTAGGGTTGAGTTTAGGGGAAAATTTTGTGGAAAAATATTTAGTGTGTTTTGGCGGTGTTAACATTTCACTGGGCGCTCTTATCTAATTCAAATGTATTGTATTTTTTAATTTTTTGTGATATCTATACCTACGACTAATACTTTTTTTTTTTTCCGTAGGTATAACTTTTCTATTCCTACGGTTTTAAATCTGTCACTATAAAACTCCGTTGGTATGTACCATTTTTCTTGTAGTAGTAATTGGACAAACATAATCAACATCAATATCTTGAAGGAAAAATGTGTTACTCATTCAAGTAGAGATGGAAAATAAATTAAGGGTGTGATTATATGAAGGGTTTAGGAGGGGAGGAGATGATTTGGTTTTCTTCTTGAAATTAAGGATATTATAACATATATTTTAAATAAATTCAATGTTATTGAAATATTATATTGTCATTTATCATGATATTTCAATTTTTTTAAAATATTGACTTGTTTCTTTAAAGTTGTCCCCTCTAAAACAATCCACCTAGGCTGTGTTTGGTAAAAATAAGCTATAAGCTAACTGATAGCTGATAAGCTAACTGATAGCTGAAAAGTTAGCTTATAGCTGATGACTGATAGCTGATAGCTTATAGCTGAAAAAACTCTCTTTTTAAAAAGTATAAAAAGCTAAAAGTTATAAGCTAAAAAGCTACTTGAATTAGCTTCTTGAAAAACACTATAAGCTAATGAAAAAAGCTTTTTACCAAATACATCTCATTTTATCAAAACAAGCTTATAAGCTAGTCTAACAAGCTATAAGCTAGCTTATTTGTGTTACCAAACACAGCCTTAATCTCTCCCAAATAGGGGTGTGGTTGGTTGCCAAACGTTTTGATAGCGCTAAAAAATACAAGCAAAGTATAAGCTAAGAAAAAAAGAAAATTAAATAGAAAAAAATATTAAAAAAGAGAAAATCAAAATCAAAATATGTTGTTACCCTCACAATTAAGTTTCTTTTCATTTTTTTTACTGAATTTTACTTTAATTAGTCTCCTCCCCCCTCATTTACCACAAGATAGCAACAAAAAATGAAAATCAAGTTTTTATTTAATATGGTAATAAAAACAATTTGAAACAGAAAATTCAAGGTTGTCATCGTCAGAGTAAATTGAAACATGTTCTACAATGCAGAAAAGTAGTGCTTGCTTTGCGAAGAAGTTGCAGGCTATTGATTGGCTCAGGGACAAAAGGAAAGGAAGAGAAAATAGAGAAACTCTCTAATATTCTCAAAGAAAGTTGTTATTATTGAATTCTTCAATGTTTGAGTATCCAAACCACTAGGTGGTGAGCCTTATTTATACTACTCTAGGAAGGCTCCCCATTACAAACTAGAAATATCTAGAAACAAAGAAAAGTCTAGAGATATAGATACTATAGTACACAAGACTAGAAGGATCTAGAAAAGTTAAGACTTCCCTAGTGTTTATTTAGTAGTGTCTAATAGTTTCCTTATTATTCCCTAGTATTCTAGAGACTTCTATATTATTCTTTAGTATTGTAGAGACTTCCACATTATTCTCTACTATTCTAGAGTCTTCCACATTATTCTCTAGTATTCTAGAGTCTTCCATATTATTCTTCATCATTCTCCCCGGGTTGGAGAAGACTCGTCCTCGAGTCGAAAGTCTTCTTCATCGCCAAAGTATGGTGAAAGATCAGCAACATTGAAGGTAGCAGAGACTCCATAGTCACCTGATAGCTCTATTTTGTAGGCATTATCATTGATTTTCTGCGTAACTCTAAAAGGACCGTCAGCTCTTGGAGATAACTTGGCATTTTGTTTGTTAGGAAATCGTTCCTTTCGCAAGTGGATCCATACCAAGTCTCCTTCCTTGAATGTGTGCAACTTGCGATGCTTGTCTCGCTGAGTCTTATACCTTGAATTTTGTTTTTCAATTCTACCACGAATTTGTTCATGCAACTTCTTGATTTCATTGGCCCTTTGTTCCGCATCTGCACTGTACTGCTGAGTGCTAGGTGATGGAGTTAAGTCTAGTGGGCTAAGAGGACACAAGCCATAAACCACCTCAAATGGACACTTTCTGGTAGCTTGATTGGTGGAGTTATTGTAGGCAAATTCAATCTGTGCAAGGATAAGATCCCATTTCCTCAAATTCTTTCCCACAAAACTTCTAAGTAAGTTCCCCAAAAGTCTATTAATTGCCTCTGTTTGCCCATCTGTCTGAGGGTGACTAGCACTGCTGAATTGGAGTTTAGTACCCATCTTCTTCCACAATGTTCTCCAAAAGTGGCTTATGAATTTAACATCTCGATCGAATGTGATGGTTTTTGGGATGCCATGATGACGAACAATTTCCTTGAAGTACAAGAAAACTTACTTCATCGGTCAAGAATGAGCATTTCTTGTGGTTGGCATAAAGTTTTTGCTCACGTAGAGATTGGAGCACTTGTTGGATATGCCATAAATGCTCTTCTTCGCTTTTGCTATAATATCATTGAAATACACAACTACAAATTTACCAATAAAGGGCTGAAGTACCTGATTCATTAGCCGCATAAATGTACTCGGAGCATTTGATTACCCAAAAGGCATAATTGTCCATTCATAAAGGTCGTCTCTTGTCTTGAAAGTTGTCTTCCATTCATCTCCTGGAAGAATTCTGATTTGATGGTAACCACTTCGAAGATCAACCTTAGAGAAGATATTGGCACCATGTAGTTGATCCAACATATCTTCGAGCCTAAGGATTGGAAATCGATACTTAATGGTGATCTTGTTGACAGCTCGACTGTCCATGCACATTCTCCAACTACCATCCTTCTTCGGTACTAGAAGTGCAGGCACAACACAAGGACTGCCACTTTCCCGAATCAACCCTTTCTTGAGCAACTCTTCAACTTGGCGTTGGACTCCGACATGCTCTGTTGGAGTCATCCTGTAAGCCGGTCTGTTAGGAATGGAACCTCCGGGGATAAAGTCAATTGCATGTTATATGTCTCGCATCGGAGGAAGTCCCGATGGAATTTCTGATGGTACAACATCTGAGAATTCAACGAGAAGATTCTCAACCTCCTTTGGAATGGTGGATTCTTCGTTGGACTCAACCAATAGGACAAAGTGTAACACCCCGTATTCCCAACAATGTAAATCATACATGTAAATCAGAGTATTACAACGTATACGGAATGCTACACTTCGTAAAATACTTAAATAATAGAGTAAAATTTTCTATTAATAAAGTAAA
>Ga0315914_1005601_pt1 | contig 18219 bp, 6 predicted proteins | sample MpolenodulesMG_FD_203920 | JGI IMG/M metagenome (GOLD analysis project Ga0315914, IMG submission 203920) | Medicago polymorpha root nodule microbial communities from Los Angeles, California, United States - elongated nodules | ecosystem: Host-associated > Plants > Roots > Nodule | place: USA...
AAGAACTTTGTCATCAATTCATGGAAGAAATCTTGGGAATTTTGAACTCTAGATGACAAATTATGACGTTAGGGTTCCAAATTTATATATTTGAGGAAGAAAGAGCCATTCATGAGAAAGAGACGTCAGGGGAAAAAGATACGTTGGAAATTTTGCAAGTAAATCAATCAATTTGGTCCTTGGTAATTTTATCATTTTTGGTCAAATTAGGCCCTGCTTGCGTGGCATCTGACGTGGTAAGCCTTGTAAGCGGTTAACAGTACATGTCACCTCCGTTAACAAGCCAACTTAACGGAGGGACTGATTTGATTGACATTTTAAAAATTTAAGGACGAAATAGATATTTCGCAAAATTTGGGAAAGAATTTGGCTGATTTTTGAAAATTCAAGGAAGTTGGGGTATTACTCTAAGAAAAATATTCCATTTTATTAAATTAAACAAATTTAGAATTAGATCGATTCATTAAGTTTTTAACGATATGCCATTACATCTTTAAAAAAACGATATCTAATTACATATTTATATTTTTTATTATATATAATTAGATATTTATTGGCTCAATGGTCAAGACATACTCAAATACACAAATAAAGTAGGGTGAATTTTTTAGTGGTGGTCGGGATTTGAACCCCGGACCTTACATATTTTATGCATTATTCATACCATTTGAGTTAAGCTCACGAGGATAAATAGAGAAGGGTGGATTGGTGACCCCGGTTAGAATTCAAAATTCCAAATAAAATATTCCCATAATTAAACCACTAGGCTATTATTAAAGAACATCATCTCATGTAGGAAGAGAGATTGTGATTAAATGTGATTTTGCAGTGTGATGTGCAGTTTTCTTATTCCTAACTTATTGAGGAAATTGAGAAAATTTTGAATTCATTTTGATGGGTCATAGCGGGGGTAATTCTAAAGGCATGCATTGGGTATGCATGGCTGTTTCTGGAATTTTAAGGGCCTTAGACATAATATGAGAAAATGACCTCTTATAATACATCATAAAATTTGTTAGCTCATTGTTATGATTTTATTAACTCTTCATTTCATTATTTTTTTCCATTTTCCACTACCAAATAAAAGTTTTTTTATTAACATATGAAAATAAATCAATTACTCAATAGACACCAAAACAGAACAATATATCATATAAGTATAGAACAATAGCACATGCGAAGTAGACTGAAATATTAACAACTAAGAATAATAACACCAAAAAAGTAAAAGTATATCAACACGTAATTAACTAAATTGAGAAATGCTAGCAACACACATTCTAACACACACTTTCCAACACACCCTCTTTGATTGGTTAAAATTCACATGGGTCCCACCAAATCATGTGGTTCCCATATAAATTTTGTGGGTCTCATGTGAATTTTAACCAATCAAAGAGAGTGTGTTGAAAAGTGTGTGTTAGAATGTGTGTTGTTAGCATTTCTCTAACTAAATTTTAAACTTTTGGATGCAAAATTCTCCAATGTTAAACTCCTAACAACAATAATACATTATACAAAATTATTGTTAGACTTTTTAGAGGAATCATAGACACACTACTTCCTTTATATACTAGAAGTACATCATTCCTCTTATTATATGCTATAAGTATCTCTAACAAGTTCATTATGATGATACATGAATGTGTCTCACATGATCTTGCATTATCAAATTCAACTATGCAATCCTTTCAATCATTTCAAGAAAGTTGACATTATTATATTAAGGTAATTTATTTTTTTGGAACCTTTGAAAGACAATATTACGATTAATATTTCTAGTAGGTCCATTTTCAACAAAAATATAATTTGTGTTGTTACGAAAATTACTTCCAATTTATTGGATGATAAATATCACCAATATTTTTAATATTAGTGAAACACATTATTAGGAACAAAGGGTCCAAAAAAATATCACCAATTTCTTCGATAATAAATTTTTTGGCACATTATTAAGAACAACCAAATTTTTTTATAGAGAGGGTATATATAGAAATCTTTGTGCTATATGAGGGTACATATAGCAAATTGCACCAAAAACATTAACAGACTTGAGCCCAGTCGTTCATCATGTCCATATCTGGGGCCTTTATGTGAACTGTGCTATATATATACCCCATAAACAAAATGTTTATATATACACCTCCTCTTTAAAAAAAATTGAAGCCCCTACCGACAAGGGTCCTAGGCCGTCGCACCCCGACCTATTGCCTAGGACTGGCACTGTGCGTATGTTGGGATTAAAAGTCTCAAGGCTTTTAATCTCATTATGCTTGGAAAACAAGCCTAAAAATTAATCACAAATCCAGGTAACTTAATTTTAAATTTTTTTTTTTTTTATTCAAGCATTGGTCACAACTCAAGCTATGTTTGACGTAGCATATTTGGAATAGTAAATCAGTTGTGCAAAGAGCTTTCAAGTGGAGTATTGACGTACCATGTTTTTTTATATGCATTATTTTACTGTTGTTTTTCTTAGTTTGGTTCTCAAAATTCCTAAATTTTGTATTTAAGCTCTTAGAGAGAATTATACAACCCGGGACATAATTTATTTCCTTGTGTAATCACTTGAAGAAATAAGAATTTACTTTGAGTTACTAGTTGAATTCGTGGTTAACTTTCAAATGCGATAATAGTATTTTTTTTTTTTTGGTACAATATTATAATTCGATAATAGTATTATTCAAAGACATAAAAACAACTCAAAATTGAATTGTATAAAAAATAGACTCCAAATTCGATATTCATGTAAATGCTTAGAATAATGATGTAAACCAAATGGACTTCAATTCGATATATTCGTTGCAGTCTGATAATAAGGTAGGGACAAATTGAATAAAGGAATCGAAAGTTCTATGACTAATGAATGGGAAAGCATAAAATGATATCCATAGGTTGCCAATTTTGAAACTTGGGTTATAAGTCAGTAAGTTGAAAACACTCTTTTGAAAATATTAGCTCCATAACTTATTTATTGATTTAAAAAATAATACAGGTTATATTTTTATTTTTATTTTTGGTCAAGATACAAGTTATATTTTTAATAATAAGGAACATGACTATAAAATTCACACATATCAAATGTTGAGAAGGGAGAAATTTTAGGTTCAAAGCATATTCACAGTAGAAGCTCTTCATTCTGGACAAAGCACTTGGTAATTACACACTTTAAATAGTAGTAACAGTTATACTTCATCCATTTTAAAATGAGTGTCGTTTTAGTAAAAAAAAAAAATTTAAAATGAGTGTCGTTTTCAGTTTCCAATACAATAATAATTTTTTCTTTTCAATTGTACCTTTCAATTAATACTATATACCATAGTTTTGAAAACCGGACCGGACCGACCGGCGGAACCGGTTAGACCGGAGGGGTGACCGGTTTGGTTATTGGATCGGTCATGCAATCAAACCGGTGAGAACCGATATGACTCGGCCAAAACCAGAAAAAACCGGTGACTCGCCGATTTTCAAAAACCGGCCGGATCAAAGCTTTTCATCCACCATCGGACCTACCATGTACTGTCTTTCGTCCCTTCAACGCTGCAAAAATGGAAGAGAGAGAGAGAGAAAGATATTTGCAGACGTAATGAAGAGGTATTTAAAAGAAAGAGGTCCATTAAAGGATATTTGCATGAGATCCATTTTTAACAGGCTTATGTTGCGCCGCAAGAGAAAGGAGAAAGGAGAACGCAACTTTGTTTTAACATAAAAACCCTGTATAATTAAACAGACCAAATGACATTATTGCCCTCTGTTTGTGACTCATATTGCAGAAACCGTTGGGCTGTGGATGATGCAATAGAAGATATGGGCCTTAACTTTTCAAACCATTATTTATAGATTTATGCTCTTCCCCCAGCACAAAACACTCCCCTAAATGCCCCTGCGTTAGCTAAGTAGCACAAGTGTTAATTGTTGCGCCACTTAACTAACGCTACGTGAGTTAACTTGCACGGCGCTAGTTAACTCACGCTACATGTTGTCTTAAAGAAGGCAGATCACCTCATTTCCTCATTTCTCATCTACAATCACAAAATATCTCAAAAATCTCTCTCAAATCATCCAAAGCCAAAATTCCTTCAAGTTGAAATCAAACAACACTCCTATAACCAGTAAGTCTTCATAATCAAACACAATTAACCTTTTATGTTTATATGTTAAATTTTTTCTCGTAACTTAGAAGCTATTTAGATTTAGGGATTGTTTAAATTTTGGTTTTTTTGGCAAGAAATCATACAGTGTGTACATGAAAATGACTTGTGTTGCTTAAATGTTTAGATGTTTGCATGTGTATGTTGTAGTTTTTTTTTTAGATTTAGGGCTTGTTTAAATTTTGATCTTGCTTGCAAGAAATGATACAATGTTACATGTAAATGACTTATGTTGCTTAATTGTGGTCAGATGTTTGCAAGTTAATGTTGTAATTTTGAGTTTTAGGGTTTCTGTATAATTTGCACTCCAAGTGTTTGATGTAATTGTTGAATGAGTTTTTCATTGATTGTTTTTAATTTCTTACTGTGTAGATTTGAAGCAATGGTGAGGTGGATCGACGTTCATGCACAATTCAACGGCGGAGAACCGTAGAGGTTGAAGGTTCGTTGCCTTGGTGTAACGTTAAGAGGTCTCAAGGATCAACTTAATGAATTCAACCAAGGAGTCAACCCCAAAGACAGAAGGAGTGTGAAATACGTTCGGTATTAACGTCCAACGCTCGACGAGGGGAGAATATCGTTCACTTGGGTGTAATTAACGAACGACGAAAACGTGAAGAGCATTTTTTGGGAGCACAACATGTTCCAGTGGATCGATATGCGGGTAACGTTGCTGAGATCAACTGAAGATATTATCAACAGTCTGATTCCGCCAAAAGATCGTGATTAGGTAGGGAATACACCTTCCAACTACAACAATTATCTTCCTCTGGATGAGGTAATTCAAACTTGTTAAACGGCAGGACTCCAGCATTCGACCAACATTTCTACTGTTCCATTCAAAAGATTAAATTCTTGTTAGGCTTGTTTAAATGAATGTATTGAAGTGTCAAGGAATGGACCTTATTCTTTTGACACTTGAATATCGTCATTTAAACCAAGTCTAACAAGAATTTAATCTTTTGAATGGAACAGTAGAAATGCCGGTTGAATGCTGGAGTCCTGCTGCTTAGCAAGTTTGAATTTACCCCATTCAGAGGCAAGATAATTGTTGCAGTTGGAAGGTGCATTCACGAATGTAATGTAATGACTCGTCTATATAATGTAATGTAACTTTTATTTGAATTTATTCAATACGCAATTTTTATTCGAATTCACGCTGAATTTATTCTAATTCATGTATTTACATTATTCAATACGCTGTAACATAGGTTATATCTACAATAAATATAGTCAAAAAACGTGAAAAAACTTAACAAAAACGTGCAAAATCAATTAAATTGCATTGACTTAACTCGCGCACATGTCAGTGGTGCGTGACTTAACTCACGCATGGCTTATAAGGTGCGTAAGTTAAGTCACGCACGCAACGTGACTTAACACACGCAGGGGCATTAATGTCTATTCAGCTGGGTGGGAGCGAAAAGTGCAGGGCAAAGAGCAATATCTTATTTATATTATATTAAATTAAATTAATTATTTAGACTACCAAAAAAAAAAAAGAAATTTAATTAAATATTTGCTAGTAGACAACACGCTGCTTTTCTTACTTCAAAAAAGAACACGCTACTTTTCTATTAAAAACACTATTGTAGCTACCTTACAAAAATGCTATTGTAACTAATTATTTATGATAAATATTTGGAGGATTTTTTTATTCTTTGTTTAATTAATCAATGGATTTTCTTTGTTAAGGAGTGTTGACGTTTTATAGGTGTCATAAGTACTTTTTTTATAAACAACATAGACGGATTCGTTCGGTTCAATACGATTTAATACATATATATGTTTTTTATAGAGTTCGAGTTATACGATTGAGTTATTCGGTTCAGTTATGCGGTTTAACCAGTGACTCAGTGGTTCGACCATTAACTTAGTGACCCAGTGATCTTGCCGAGTTGATGACCGGTCTGGTTTTTAAAACTATGCTATATATACTACTTCAAAAGTTTTTTTTTTATTTAATAAAAAACAAACTAATAGTTGATTAGAATATTTTGATAAAATAACATCTCTCTTTCTTTTAATTAATACATTTATTAATATACTCGATCTATATTTTAAATTAAATATATAATTCTTATTGACAAATGTGTCTTCTATAAAAAGAACCATAATATATATAGAGTCGGGTTTCGAATCTCAAACATCTCACTTTTTTACGTTTAATATGTATGAGTTTCACCTACTAAATTGTTTGACAATAAAAGATCGTAACAAAAATTAAAATCAAGTATTAAGTCGTATGATGTCATCCAGTCAAAAACTGTCGTATGATTTCGTTGTGATTTGATTTGTTTATTTTGTCTATATAGAAAACTCTTTATTGTCCCTACGTGAACAATTAATTCATTGAATCCAACCAGAATTCATTCTTATTAATACGTGGGTGATTATGACCGGACTAAGTCAGATATCTATATTTCATTCTAGTTCTAGAACATAAACTTAAGTTTTGTACTATCACTATAATATTCTATTACTTCATTTTTAAAATCAAATATCTTTAAAGAGCATCTGCGAATAGTATAATCATTCATAATAATTCATACAAAACTAGGGGCGGCTTGGGAAGGTCATAGCCACCCCATTTTTGTCTCTTTTCATATAGTGCTACAGGTAATTCTCTCACTTTTTCTTTTATTTTGGACTTTTGAGTTTTTTTCTTTATTTTGGTCCTTAAATTACAAATGTTAGACGATTTAATTTTTAAATTTTTTTAGTTTTATTTTGGTTACTTAATCAACAAACTAGATACTTTGATTTTCAGGTTACAAACTTTAGACATTTTACTCTATCTTATTAAGAATTGACATGTCTTAATATTTGTAACTTAAGAAACATACGTGTCCAACGCTCAAAATTTAAAGGAAAAAAATAAAACGAATTTTTTTAAGGACCATAATAAAAAAATAAAAGACTTAAGGGGTTAAAGCAAAAACTAAAAATAATTTAAATGACCAAAAATATAATTTAATCTTTTGTCAGAAAACAATATAATTTAACCTATATAAAATTACTTAACTTTAGAAAAATTGAAACTTTTTATTTTTATTTTTATTTTAAAAGGGTATATAAAAGGGCCCCTTTAGGTATTATTTCTACTATGCCACTTAATATATAACAAAATAATGTTATTATATTTGTAAGAGTAAATTACACTCTCCTCCCCTCAAAGATGCTTGAATTACACTCTCCTCCCCTCTTATGTTAAAATATACACTCCCCTCCCCTCTTATTCAAAACTTATTTGAAATTTTTTCACTCCCCTCCCCTAAGAGAAGCTTGAATTACATTCCCTTTCCCTCTTATGTTAAAATCTACACTTTACTCCCTCAATATTAATTTTTTTATTTCTAATAATCTAACAAAATAATAATAATCTAACACACTTCGAAAAATATAGTATTGTGAGTCTATTTTAATATAATAAAAATTGAATACATATTTTTCGCTATTTTTTATTCACAATTTCATTAACATGTAATTTTAAACCCTATTATAAGGTGAATTCTAGTCACTGGGCTACTTGACCAAAAAAAAAATATGTGAAAAAATTACTAAAGACAATTTAAAAGTTAATTTTATACTCTAAATTATAAAATCAGTAGCAAAATATTTAAATTTAATTATCATTGACATTTAAATTATAAAGAAATGAATTAATTTTTCTTAAATGGTGGTTTAAAATTAAAATATATCATAAAAATATTTATTTATGATTAAATAGATTAAAGTGTAGTACATATTTAATTATTAAAGGAGATGATTGTAATTCAAGCATCTTATAAGAAAATAGAGTATAAATTTTATTTTTTAAGCATCCCATTGCCATGTCTAAATACAGGTAACCATATGGACCATGGGCCTTCTTATCACTCATTGATCACCTTTCTACTCCTTTTTTTAACTAATCTTATCATCTATTCAAGTGACTTTAATATCAAACATTTATTAACGGATTAGTGTCAAAGTCTCATTGATAGGTTCGTTCACTAATCACTTTGTATAACGAAAATGAATCCGTCGCTCATTTTTGTCTCGTCAAATGTGTCACAAACTTGTACTCTATCACTAAACCAAGCCAGATTCATCCGGTCAAAAAAAGCCAGATGTACCTTTTTCTTTACCGAAAGTAAATAAATATATACTCATATAGAATGACACCTAATTTTAGTGGGAACTGTCTTTTTATAATTAAAAAACAGGTAGATTTTATTATTAAAAAAAATTATATTGATCATCACTCTATTATTATTACTATAGTTGGACATTTTAATAGAGAAATATATCTTTGAACAAATGAAAAATAACTTAATTCTTTATCAAACTTAGATCTAGATATACAAAATTAAAATCCAAAATTAACTACTAGTTTTAATTAGACATTATTTTATACAAATTTGTTCATAACAACACAATCTTTTCAAACTTAAAATTTAAAAACATACTACTTGAATATTAGTTTTGGTATAAACATCTTGAATATTATATTGACACTAAAATTCAGATAAAGTTAAATATATTAGATATTATAAAACTGAAACAAGCAAATTAAAAAATACAACATATAGTATACAATAAATATTTTGGCATATAAAAAAATACGATGAAATATTTTGTATACAACAAAACACTAAAAAAGCAAATATGGATAGCCAATGTCGGTGTCCTTTTCCTCATGTAGATAAATGATATTAAAATGTTTTGTAAAAAAAAAAATATTAAAATGCATAATAATAAATTAAAGTTTTTTTAAAAAAATAATAATAAGTTAAAATTTATAAGCGCCCGACAGCTTAATATATTGAATTTGCGAAATAAAAATATATTTCTTTAAATTAAAAAACATCAATCAATTTAATTCTTCCAACAAAACTAGACCATTGACTCGTGCTCCGCACGGGTCTTATTGACTAAAAAGACACTAATTCGTCTGTCTATAATACTTGCCAAGAAAAACGTATTATTCCAAAATAAGATATAGTTCACATATAAGTCGTACCATTTTTTTAAGTTTAAAAATCTAAAAGAACGACTAAAACTGAGTGTTTTTGAAATGGGGGATCAATTCCGCGTATGAGTAAAAAAAGAGGGACGAAAACGCCTATATTGATTGATCTTGACTCTAATTGAGAGTTATTACTCATTACAAATGAAACAACTAAGCATTCATACCATTATAGTTTTTAGGAAAATCCATTTCAGCAAACAAATAAAATAACTAACATTGTTAACGAAACAAAATGGAATTCATCTTAAATGCTTGTTAGCTTTTAATTTTTTTTGTTGGTGCTACATAAGTGTGATGAAATCAAACATAGTTTTTTTTGACACAGAAATCAAACATAGTTGTCACACAAATATAACAATTTAAAATCAAATTAGAAATTTAAATTACATAGCATTCAAATACAATAACTAAACATCAACCTGAATTTTAGTAAAAGGCAACTACTACTTCAGTTGATAATCAACAGCCAAAATAAAACCATGAATCAGCAGACCAAATTTTTAGATTATAAAAAGAACCAAAGTATATGTTGCCAAAAGAAATAGAAAGAGATGTGTAAGTGTCATTTGTCAATTATCGTATGTTTCACAGCGAAAGCAAGTGTATATATATATATATATATATATATATATATATATATATATATATATATATATATATATTCCATCAAAAAAGAAAACAAAATTATTTAGTCAACAACTATAGCAATCAAAGACCTCGACAATTGATATAAATCCCTTGTTGCAGTAGTGGCAGAAGCAGACTGAAGCCACCATACAAAGACATCGTCTGAACACAGGGTCAACACCACCAACAATATGATTGCTAACTGAATTGATTTTGGCAGCAAAAGACAAACGAAATGCGAAGAAGAATCACCATAGCTGCAATGAAAAAACAAATTGATGTGAAGATATATCAATTATCTACCCCTATATTACCTATCCAAAGAGTAGTATAATTATTACTATATTCGAACATCAATATAGTTTTACTTGCAAACAATCATATCATAGCAAGATAACTTTAAAAAGACCGTAGAAATAGATGTAGAAATAAGCATACCTAATAAAAGTGTAAAACTCAATATACTTGTTTGTTACATATAGTCTGCATAATATTGATACATGAAGAGTATACTAATAATTAGTTCCAATATGAAGTCATTTTCATAGTCACACATTGCCTTAAATGTTAATTGATTTTGCAATGTTTTATAGTCATCTTTCATACAGACTATGTAAATAAGAAACAAATAAGATACCGAAATATCTTACCTGCAAAGGACAATACATGGTTGAAAATGAATGCAAATAGTTTTGAAATTAAAACAACAAATTGACAATTGAAAATGTACTCATAATATCTTTAATTTTCTGCATATAGCAATAGAAAAATAGTAAAATACAACACCTTGGAGACTAATTTAGTTACTAATTGAACTTACAAAGGAGCATCAGTTAGCTAATATGATAGAATTGAATTTATAGAAAAAATATTATCCTGTATATCTTCATCTTATCAATCAGGCCCGATAGTTGTATTGCACGCACACATCAAAATGAGAAAGGTTACAAACTTACAGGCATGATTCCACTAAAACAGTCAAAATACTTCCTATCAATGATGTATCAAGCTCACTGCCATTAGTCTGGTTTACTTTAATTTGAACACAATATTCACCTGCAATGCATAATTATGAGAAGGTTAATTATCCTCATTTTTATCCATTCTGAAGTCAAGACTCATTGTTCATCGTCTAACTAATTAATGTTATATCCTTAGGTTTCATCTTCACAACATTTAATTATGACTTAGACCATCAAATGATACAAAATGGAGTGATAAAAAAAACTGGATGAGCAATACCAAGCTCAATGACAGAAAAACAAACCAAATGAAACCCTACAATTATTTATATGAACAGTTACCTTACTTTGTCATAGAAAACTAAAAACAAAAATGCAAGAACGCATACCATTGTTAAATCAAAAAGAATGAACAAAATTCAGAAATCAAAAGCTCAAATCTTAATGTTAATTGTGAACACATTGCATCCGTGTAAAACCTTTGCTTAATGGACAATAAAAATCAATAGCACCATAATGACCAATGAGATTTTACATACCCATGCCTTTCAATGCAGCAAAATGACAATGACAATAGTAGCAAAGTGACAATAAATGTCAATGAAAAATAGGAAGGGCAAAGACTAATAAGTATACAATAATCAAAGTAAAAGAGATGGATATACGAACCTTTGTTCTGCTATTTCTGGAGAACTCTCTCAGATGATATCATAAGCAAGACAATGCGTACATCGATTGCATTGGAATATGAGGGAAAACGCTCTGGTGGGCTAGAGCTATTCGCAATGAGAGAGAGAGAGAGAGTCAGAGAGAAGAAATTGAAAATTTTATTTCATTATAACAACAAAAAATTCGAAAATGGAAATTTAAAATCAATTATTCATCTATTCAAAAGCTTTATGCAAGAAGTCTGATTCGTCTATTCAAACTAACAAACACTTCAAAAAAAAAACGATACATACAAAAACTCAATTTCAAACCAGTCACGACGGATGAAAGCAAGGCGACATTAGCGATGGTCGTTACCGGCAGTCCACGACGATTAGGGAAACCTGTTTCAGAGATTCGAGTTGAATGATTGAGTGAGCAATGAGATTTAGAGAAAAATTTGATTTAGAGATTTCAAGTTAAACGAAAAGGATTAAGAGAAAGATTGAGGGTGATCACCTGTTTCTGAAGAGATTGAGAGAAAGTCAAAACTTTTTCTAGAGAGATTTAAAGTTCATGGAGATTAAGAGTTTGAGGAAAACAGTCTAGGGGAAATAAAAGGCAACGGAAGAGATGGAAACAATTTTGAGGAAAAAAACACGTAAATTGCCATGAGAGTAGCAACTGTTTTGATAAGCATGAGTGATTACGTTTAAGAGTAAGAGATCTGTTTATTTTGCTTTGCATAACAATAGGAGATTTCCATAACAATTAACATTTTGTTTAAATTAAATAAGGTTAATGTAGTAAAATTAAGCAGAGAAATTAGGGCAAATCTAGGGCAAAATATTGCTTACGGGTTAACTTTAAGTAATAAAAGATATCTTATCAAAAGACCTAGATTTTTTTTGAAACCATGTTATTAGTGTGTAGCATTCATCGATTTTAGTTAGGATTAATTTTCGTTGAAGAATCTAGTCGATTAAGATATCTTCCAAAATATATAATTATAAAAATTTCAAGATTGTCTTAAAAAAAATTTAAAAAAAAACTTAATTGACCAATACTCTTCGTATTGAATAATTAACTTGCTAATTTATAAATTTAAAAGACAAAATATCCAACTTTTACAATTTTAAAGAACAAAAAATGTTGATTTACTCAATTAAATATACTAACAGTAATTATTCATTTCCTCTACACTTTTTTTATAGGCTAAATACCATTTTTAGTCATTTTAGTTTGATAAAATTCATAAGTTAGTGCTTTAAATTTCAAATAAGTCATTTTAGTTGATAAATTGTTTCATTGTTACTACTATTGTCAGTATCCGTTTAATTGATGCCGATTTGGCCGTTAAGTTGCTGAGTTGGATCAAAACGCTATGTTTTAAAGTCTCCAGGGGTGTCAAAATGTTATGTTTAATGGTTACAAATGATCATTTATAGGGCTAGAAAGGCGGCTGTTGTCAATAGCTGCTTTCCTAGCCCTATAAATGATCATTTGTGACCATTAAACACAATGTTATGACTACCTAGAGCTTTTGAATCAGTTTGATCCAAGTCAGCAACTTAACACCCACATTAGCATCAGTTAAACCGAGACTGACAGCAAGAGTAACAGTGAAATAGTTTATCAACTAAAAGAACCTATTTAAAACTTTTAAAACTTAAAGGACTAACTTGAGAATTGTGTCAAACTAAAAGAACTAAAAGAGGTATTTGGCTTTTTTTATATAATAAAGTTAGGATGAGAAAATGATATATCTTAATTTAAAGTATAATTTTTTTTTTAAAATTTCAAATTTCATTTACAAAACAATTTACACCTTGAGTCATGGAGTGCTAGACTAATTCATGTAGTGTCAAAAATATACAGCACAAAGAGCATTAATTGACCCAATAATATTAAAATATCACTAGTTCACGATCACGACTCACCAACATCCTCAATGAGCTACTTGAGCTAAACAAAGTGAGATTTCCAAATAGGTCCTACCAAAGTCTTATAAATACCACCCCTCACTATGTCATAAACCGCATCACAAACTAAATTAGTTGTATTCATATTATATACCACTTCTTTTATTTACTTCTTGCATATTGATCCTTTTTAATTTCTTGATATATATCATGGGTGTTTTTACTTTCAATGATGAACATGTCTCAACCGTAGCTCCAGCTAAACTCTACAAAGCTCTTGCAAAGGATGCTGATGAAATCGTCCCAAAGGTGATTTCTGCTGCCCAAAGTGTTGAAATTGTTGAAGGAAATGGAGGACCTGGAACCATTAAGAAGTTATCCATTGTTGAAGGTAATTAAGAGCATATACTATGTACAAATATATAATACTTGAGATAAAATGATACATATTGTTCGAGTAAAATTGTTTTATACCGACAACCGATCAAAGTTTGTCGGTACAGCAAATAATTGTGTAACTACCTTTTATTTACTAATTGACAAACATGATGTGACAAATTAAAGAGTTGTGATAGATTAAATAATTTGCTTAAATGATTCACAAAAAAGTTAAATTCATTATACCAAAGAAAATTAAGTTAAATTCATTATACCATAAGAAAAAAAAAAGTTAAATTCAAGTGTAATTTTCAACCAAAAAAAAAGAGTTAAATTCAAGTGTAGTAAAAAAAAAGTAATTCAATTTTATTTGGATAGTCATGGTTGAAGCCATTTATGTTATACTTTTATTTTAAAACAGAATCTTGATAGCTCTCATTCCGGGGTATGTCTAATAATTATGGACCTTCAAAAAAAATGATTCAGGTGATTAATGACATTTGATAAAGTTCAAATCAATCTTTAACAGAAAGAATTTTTAGTCAAACTTTACTTATATCGAAAATATAATTATATAAATAATGATAATGGGTGTATTGCAGATGGCAAAACCAACTTTGTGCTACACAAATTAGATGCAGTGGATGAGGCAAACTTTGGATACAACTACAGCTTAGTGGGAGGAACAGGGTTGGATGAAAGTTTAGAGAAAGTTGAATTTGTGACAAATATTGTGGCTGGATCTGATGGTGGATCCATTGTTAAGATTTCAGTGAAATACCACACCAAAGGTGATGCAGTTCTATCTGATGCTGTGCGTGATGAGACTAAGGCCAAAGGAACTGGACTTATCAAAGCCATTGAGGGCTACGTTTTGGCAAACCCTAATTACTAGCCAATTAAACCCTATTGAGGACTTTAATTTGGGTTGTGTTGTTTCATGCGAATAATAATCAAAGACTATGATATCGTTGAATGTGTGTTGAGTATACATCATGGTCTTTGGCTCGTACATGTGTGTTGGCTATGTTGGATGTTGTGAGGCTTGAGTGTTGTTTTGGGTGTTTAAAAACAAAAACCTATGTTGCGTTGGTGATAAGGTTTTGTACCATCTGTATTTTGCAATAAATAATGCAAAAGAATTTTCTAGCACTTTCCGTCATTTTAATTTAATTAAGGATCACATCAAACTAACAGTGCAAATGACTTTCGATTGGTTGAATTAATTTTAGACTTAATTACTGTTTTGGCCCCCTAAGTTTTTAAATGTTGTGATTTTGATAAAACAACTTTTTCTAAGCCCTCAATAATGTTTACTTTCTGTTGCAGTTTTGGCCTCCGAGCCAATTTTGACTCAGTCAACGTACACGTGGCGCACATATGGACGCCACATGTGTAATTTTTTAATAATAAATAAAAATGCCACGTGTAAATAAAAAATTAATTATTTTCATTTTTTTAAATTTTAAAAAAAAAATTAATTAAAAAAATAAATAAAAGTAATTTAAAAAAAAATAAAAATAAAAAATAATTTAAAAATAAAAAAATAAAAAACTACACACGTGGCGCCCACGTGTACGTTGACTCGGTCAAAATTGACTTGAGGGAGCCAAAATTGCAACTGAAAGTAAACATAGAGGATCTAAAAAGAGTTGTTTTTTTTAGGAGTCAAAATCACAACATTTAAAAACTTAAGGGTCAAAACAGTAATTTAGCTTTAATTTTAACTAAAGTTGTCGGGCACTTGATAAAAGTTCAAAATAGAAATCTTATTTTAAAGTACATTGAAATATAAAAAAATAACTTTTTCTTCAACTTATCAATTGTTTCCACTTCTTTAATTCTTAATAAGTGTCATCAAGATGCTTATTACCAAGACCATTATTTAAATAGTATGGTTGAGTTTTGTCCTTAACATATTGATTTTGTTATGCACTTGATCAAGTAATTATGTTATGGTTAATGAATTTAAACTCTGATCCTTAAAAAAGGAATTTAAACTCCAGGAATGAAATTGTGTAATTATATCTTCATTTGTCTAATGATTATTTTGACAAATTATAGGTGATATAAGGTTAAAAAAAAAATTAGAGACTACTTAATCTGGTTCAACTTGATTTAGTACCAATTTAATTTTATTATGGAGACCGAATAATTCGACTAAGTCATCCAATTTTATTCGATTTAGTCATGCGGTTCAACCGATGACACTATGATTCGACCAATGATTCTTTGAACCCATGACCTTACTGGATTGATGATCGGACCATTTTTTTAAACATTGAGCTCCACAATTTATTGCAATACTTTTTTATGGAAAAATTTAATGTAATACTTGTCGACATGAAATTTTATCCTCTCGCCAAATGAACTAGATGATCAGTATTTTAAGACTCAAGTTAAATTCTCTCAAAAAAAAAGACTCAAGTTAGATCTTTAAGGAGTTCTTAATTGATAGGTTTAATACCCCATGTATTTGTTTGTAAAGGAGAAACAAACACAAACACAAAAGTGCATAAAAGTAAAGAGATAAAAGTAAAATGAGTGGTATTATTATAAACTAAATTGAGTTACAAACATTGTTCAAATCAAACATCGAGTAAAATGTGTTATCCTATGAGGACGGATGTCTTATCTAGTAGTTAGCCTAATATTCATAGGAAAAGAATATATGGACATCCTTTTTTCACTACCACTTTGTACACCTCCTACATGGCATTTTAATTTTTATTTTCTCACTCTCTCTCCTGAAATATTATCTCGTCTTTCTCTCTCCTTAATTTGATTTTCTCCTTCTCTCTTCCTGCCTGATCTCCTTTTCTCTCTTCTTCCTCGGTTCTCTCTCCCTCGCCGCCTTCTCACTTAATTATTATCTCCGCCAACCGTCGCTTCCACGCCGTCTATTCTCTCCGACCACCATTATTGTCGTCTGTTCACGTCTCTTTTCTGACTGGGTCTTCGTCGGTGTTTCTGTTTTGGGCTCCATCACAATTATAGATCATCAGCGAAAATAAACAGAGGTTGTTTTTGTTTTGGGTGAGACGGTTAAAATTGTTGTTGCTGATTGTGTTTTGGAAAAGACGGGTGTGAGGCATCGCACAAAGAAACATATACGGAAGAGAAAGGCGGCGACAGTGATGACGGCGAGACGAAAGTGTGAGAGAGGCGATGGTGGCTGATGATTAGATCTAAGAAGGAAGGTGGTAATTAGATTTGAGGTGAGGACAGGGATGACGGTGGTGAGAACGGCGACGACGTTGGGGGTGAGTATTGAGAGTGACTGTAGTGATGGTGTGATTTGAGGTGTCAAATGGCGGAAGACAATGGTGGCTAGTGGGGGAGAAGGAAGACCGAGAAGAGAGTGAGAAAGTTGCAGAGTTGATTGGAGAAAATTACCCTCATTTAATTTAATAAAAAATTGCTACATAAGGGGTATAGGATGGGGGTTTGCCACATGGGGATGTCTATGTACCATTTCTCATAATTATATCCGAAATGAACTCCATAACATGGTGGAGGATAAGTATCCTATTTATAGATGAAAGGCAACCCTTCTACGATAAAAAAATAATTGATTATACGTTGAATAACCATCCATTAGGTTCAAAATTTCAATTCCAAAAGCTAAATCTATTAACATATTTGCAATAGGTATACGATAATCATTTGTTATCGCTTAATACTCTCAAGCATGTTTTGGTTCCCCACCCACCGTCGATGCCCATCCTTTTATGGCCTCCCCGGAAGCCGCCAGATAAAAGGTGTAAGCTTTATGTTGTGTTTTTAGTGGTTGGGATTCTCTGGGAAAATTGTTGTTGACACATTTGATAGGGCTGAAAAACACGAGTAAATTACTCAAATGCCCCTCGGCAGTTAACTGTTGAATTTGATTGAAACCGGCTGCAGTTAACTACCGAGGAAAACCTCGGCAGTTAACTGCCGAAGTTCTGTTATAAGAACAGAACAGACATAGGAGTTTTCAAAACTCCATTGTTACGTTTTTGGTTCTCCTATGTGCGATTTTCAACTATTTCAAGCAATTCCAAGCCAATTTCAATCACAAAAACAAGTAAGTTTTTTTGAATCCTATTGCATTGCTGTTCTGTGGTTGAATTGTTTTTTTTTTGTTAAATTTCGATTATATAGGTTTTATTGATTTTGTGATTTTATGATATGTTAGATTTATGTTTAGGTTTTATTGTTTTGACGATTTATTATAGAATTGTTAAAATTGTTAGAATTGTTAGGTTTAAGTTTTATGATTTTAGGATAGTTTAGGTTAGAATTGTTTAGGTTTAGGTTGTTATGAATTGTTATAATTGATATAGAACTTTTATTGAATTGCTAGGTTTAGGTTTTGATGAATTTTTGTAGAATTGTTAGAATTGTTTAGGTTTAGGTGTAGGTTTTGATTTTATGATTTTATGGCATTGTTGTTTAGTTTAGGTTTTGATCGCCAATTTTTTTTTATGTAGATATGTCTCAGAATCAGAACCAGGGTAACGTTCAGGGTGATG
>Ga0315914_1005602_pt1 | contig 18216 bp, 14 predicted proteins | sample MpolenodulesMG_FD_203920 | JGI IMG/M metagenome (GOLD analysis project Ga0315914, IMG submission 203920) | Medicago polymorpha root nodule microbial communities from Los Angeles, California, United States - elongated nodules | ecosystem: Host-associated > Plants > Roots > Nodule | place: USA...
GTTATAATTTAAAATTTTCTAATCATCAACGATATCCATCAATAATCTATCTATTTATGAAGGTTTTTTTTGTTTGACAAAGATTTATTTATGAAAGTTAATGACTAGCATCTTTGGCTAAATATAGATGTTCAAAGAAGGGGATAGAGATTTTTGGCCGAATTTTTTATAATTCCTGTTATTAATTATCTATACATTATATGTTAGTTGATTTTTTTATTAATTTTTTTAATAATATTTGGAGGGAAGATTTGGGTTTTGATACACAAATTTAGAGGTAAAATTACCACCAAAATTTTGATGTTGTGAATCTTATGCAACATTGAAGGAATGTAGTCTTTTATTAAAACTAAAGTGACTATTTAAAATTGTCCCCAAAAGTATTTAAGGGAACAATTATCAAATATTGCCAGAAAAATAATATTGTGACACTTTAAAAGCGTCCCCGGAAGTATTTAAGGGGACAATTCACGATCGTTGCCAAAGAAATAATATAGTAACGCTCCAAAAACGTCCCCAAAAGTATTTTAGAGGACGTTTACCAGAGGTTGCGAAAATATATTTGGCAACAGCCAAAAAACGTTGCCTTAGCCATTTTTAGGGGACAATTTTTACATGTCCCCTAAAAAAGCGTTGCCAGAGACAATAAATGGTGTAGTGAAATGGGCTCCTTTATCTCCATTGAGGAAATATCTAAACTGTTGGATTGATCTCAATGTTTGGTTATCTATTGGGTCCATTGATGGACCGTTTGGTCAGGATTTCTAATTCTAATTGTTGCTTCGTTTTGGAAGCGCTACGTCTTTGTGTGAATCATTGTATTTAATAAATGACCTGGGGGCTTTCATACGTTCTAGGGAGATGCATAAAAGGTTTTGGAGGGTCTATCTAAACACTTTTATTTCCTTTGAACTCCCCTGCTTTTTCTAGTTTTCTACAACGCCAAAGCATTCCCAAATTCCTGCATGTTTTCACAGAGTTTATGGAGTACTTAAAAACCTATAGTTTATTATGTTAGTTTTTCAAGCTTCTTCAATATTCTTGATTGTTTCGCTTGCTAATTGTAATTTTTCCCTTAGTTTAGAACTATTTATGCAAATTTTTTTATTAAGGTTTTGGTGGCGGTGGTGAAGTTGTCATCGCCCTTGATTAGTAATTTTTGGCTTTGTTTTGACTTATAATCAACAAAGGCACCACTGTAAGGGGTGGTCACCGCTGTATTTGAGTTTTGTTTTTTTGGGCAAGGGAGTTTTATTCATGATGTGGTTGTTTTCCTTTGTCATTGCTCCATCGTCAAATGCTTTGAACTCTTCCTAACCGTGTCAATCTAGTCGCTGAAGGAATGGTGGATTTAATTTGAGTGTCAAGGATAAGACAATCTTATATCCCAGATACGGGTGAGCATCCTTTCTTGTTATAGATCCTACGAGGGCTGTTGATTGGGATGTACGGATTCCCTTCATCGACCACATGACATGTTTTCGCCACGAAGAAAAAAAGATATCGATATAAAAAGTCAATTTCAATAGGAGGTTTTTAAATGGTTGAAGCTTGCTCCCTCGTACCTCGATCTCAACTCAATGGCGCCTAGGCTATGTATTTTTCTACAATGAGTATATGGACACCTTTTAATTAGGTTTCTAAGACGAACCTCTATCATCGGACAAGCATCTTTCCTAATCAGTAGTGAATATGAATGTTTTTGGCATCATCCTCGGATCTTGAAAAGAGAAATTGAGTGGCAAAAAAAAAAGAAGAACCAACTCTTGCACATTCACCAACCTCTACACTTGATGAAGATAATGCATATCTTACCACTTCCTTTCCCTCAAATATTTTCAACGACTAAATAAATGGATCATGCAAATAATTAAATGGAAATCAAGAAGTTTCCAAGATATGTCAAGCTTTTATACTCACAAAAGGAGGTTGGAAGGGAACGAAAGATTCAACATTGTTGTTCAATACGACGAGTACAACGATAAGCTAGGCAAGGAGTGAATAAATTTTCCACTTCAATTTTTTTATCAAGAGTGTGTGTTGAAAAAGTGTTCAAATGAAACAATTTTAACTATCGAAATTGGTGCAATCAATATAAAGAAATCAAGCAAGCAATACTAAAACACAATACAAATTTGAACGAGAAATTTAAACTTTAATTAATGTTTCCAATCAATTATTAATGCATAATGTAAGCTACACAACCAATCAACATTTCAACCCAAACCTTAACTTAGTCAAGAAATAACCATCACAAGAACTAAACACTTATGATATATGTGATAGGATAAACTAGTTAATCTCTAATATGAAAAGTGATGGAATTAATAAACTTGTTAATCAAAACAATGTTCTTGAAAACTAAGTTTGAAATTATTCAATAACAAAACATATAACAAGTAACCTAATTCATAATCAATATATATCAAAGTAAATTTATTGAAATTAAAGAGTAAAGCAAATGAGAACATCAGATTTATTAAGGTTCCCATATCGCCCTCGTTAAGGGTACATCCTCTCTTCGTAAAGGAAACACCTCTTCTACGAACTTCCACTAGAATGTTAAAAAAATTTACAATAGTTAATTCCAAGGTTCCTTCAATTTTTGAATCACCACAATTCTAAATATACTACACTATGCAACCACTCTAATGCCTCCAATCTTTAAGCTCCTTGAAATTGCAAGAATCCAAAGGTTTTCGGATCAAGCTAGCATGAAATTCCTTGATCTTCTTACTAAAAAAATCTTCTTTGTAACGACTGTATCACCCTTGAATGTAATGCCCTATTTATGTATCCGATTATTTTGGCTGAGTTTAGAGTCTTTTATATGATTTATGTTGAATTATGTTGATTTATGTTGATAAGTGACATGTTGTTGTGTATTAATATTTTATTAACTGGCTTTATTTTATTATTTAGTAGGATGGGTTGGAAATTAAAATAATTAGACTTGAGAGGGGCTGAATTAGAATTAATTAGAAGTAAGTGGTGTTAATTAGAAAATCTGTTGAGATAAAAAGAAAAAAAAAAAAAGAGCCAAACACAAAATTAGGTTTTTACAAGTCTTTGGGAGAGAAGAGGAGAACCAAGAGAAGAGGAGAATCAAGAGAAGGGAGGGCTTGTAGAATCCTGCAATCACTTAATCTAAGGTAAGGGTGAGACTAACATTCTCTAATCTTAGGTTATGTAATTCTGAAACTGAATTTAACAAGTAGTTGTTGTTGTTTTGAGAATTTGGGAATTAGGTCATGGGGTAGAAATTTGGTTGATTAATGGTGTAGAAAGTCCAAAGAATTGTGTATAATTGATGTTCAGGTCGTAGAATCATCACAGGTTGAGTTCCCTATCAAATTTGGGATTGGGGTTGATGAAAATTGGGTTTTTGGGGTGAAAAATCGTTCTTCCCGACAGAAACCTGTCACGACTCGCCACGGTGAGTAATCTGCTCGCCACGGTGAGTAATCTGCTCGCCACGGTGAGCTACAACGTGACAGAGAGCAGTGTTTGCTCGCCATCTGCTCGCCACAACGAACTATAGTGTGGCAGAGAGCAGTGTTTGCTCGCCACGGCGAGTAAGCAAGCTCGCCACTGCGAGTAAGTCCGCCCGCAAGGCGAGTTGTTCAGTAGCAGTGCACCTTTTTCATGTTCTTGCGTCGTTTCCACGTGTTTCTGTTTTGGATTAGCTTTCGGGGTGTACTTGAAAGTCTTAGGTAATACTGTTAGTTTCAAAAGGCTTTGTTTAACATGAATAATTTGAGTTATGAATTGTTATATGAATGTACACATTGATGAATTATTATAGGAATGCTTATGTTAATTAATATGATGATATATGATGTTGCTCATAGATGATGAATATTTATGGATTATATTGTGGAGTCGTTGTTGTGTTGTTGTTGTTGTTGTTGTTGATGTCGTCAAGTCGTTGATGTTATACGTTTTTGTTGAATAAGTTGTTGAGTTCATGCATACTCATATAAAGTTGGGGGCTTATGCCCTGTTGAATGTTTAATCATTCATACCACATTGATTTAAGAGCCGATGCTCTACACGTTCATTTAAGAGCCGATGCTCTACACGTTGATTTAGGAGCTGATGCTCTACACGTTGAATTGAGAGCCTATGCTCTAACACGTTGATTGGTACCACATGCATACTGCATAGTCAAGTTGTTGTTGTGTCATTGCATTGTCGTCGTCGTCGAGTTGTTGAGTTGTTGTCGTTGATTTAATGCCAAGTAGAAAAAATTGAACAATATGTGAAATATTATTATTGCTTAGTTAAAGTTGTTTATGTTGTTAAATTCCATTGATGAATTATATGCTTACTATTATTGAATGTGAAATCTCACCCCTTCTGTTTGAATGTTGCCTCTACGTGGGTAACGTGCAGATAACCAGGATTAGCTGCTGATGTGAGTTGACTCTCTCGTGCGTCGTCTTAGGGTCGCTCTGATACGTAACGGGATGGGGATTTTGTTCTGTTTTCCACTGTTGCGTATTATTTATGATTTATGTTGTTGAACTTTTTGAATTGAATTTTCATTAGAGTTGTTTATGTTGAGGCCGTAGTGCCAAAGTTGTTGAATAAAGAATTAAATTTCTGCTGCGATGTAATTGAATTTTGAGAAAGTCGTCTTAATAAACAGTAACTTTACTCTATTTATACTTCAAATTAGTGTGGCATTCCGTTTTATGTTGAATACTCTGATTTATATGTATTATTTACATTTTTGGGAAAACAGGGTGTTACATTGAACCCCACCATTAATAATTAATACAAATACATCAATTAATTCATATTAACATCAAGGTGCTGCTTCATTAAAACTCAAAACATGCATATAATATTTTTCATCAAAGTTTCGCAACGGAAGAAACAACAATCTCCAAAATCATAACAAGGTCTCGACATCATAATCCAATCTTAGAGTACATCAAACTAAGACAACAAGGTATCCATAAATATCCAACATAGAATATAAATAAAATAACTTCCAAAAGGTCCTAATCAAAGCCTAGATTAGACTCCAAAAGCAAAGAAAAATGAGGAAGCCTCAAGCTAATCTTTGGAACTCACGCCATTATTTTACAATGACGATGCGACAAAAGTGATTGGCGGTAAGTTTACATTCAACATTAAGAAACTGCGAATTCAAGTATAATATAATAGGATTTCAATTATCATATATACTTTCACTCATAAATCAACAATATCAAGTATACAAGAGTGATTCATAATCAACTAAACACCAAAAGTTTTATTACATCATTCTCAATTCATCATAATCATCAAAATACACAAGTATCATCAATTAGAAGATATATTCATATACACATCTCCACTCATATTCACATAAGGCACATAATTCGCATAATGCACATAATGCACATAATGCGCATAATCAATATAATGCACATAATCAATATAACGCACATAATCAAGTATGGGGTATTGTCACATAGACTCAATGCATGTAATGTTCTAGACACGACTCTACATGCATGTGGTACCATTTTTTATGTTGGAGTTATTTTACCGATTGATCATATCGTTGCTCGTCGTTGCTTGGACTTGACCATGTATGAATGAATATATGACTCAACACCACATATATTCATACACTATAACACAAGTCATCAACATCGTCACTTTATACATATATATGTTCATTGTCACTGTTCAACATCATCATCTTTCATCATCACTTCATATTTGTATGTTCATCATAAAAAATCATCATCATCAATAAATCATCATCATCAAATCATCATAATAAAATATACTTCATCAAGTAACTCAATGCACTTTATTTAGCTTAACTAGTGTTTAAAGACGATTAATCATTTATGCTAGTTAATCAATACATCAAATGCTTATCAATCACCAATTCAATCTCTACTCATCATATTATCATGAGCATATAAGCAATTAAAAGTTATCATGCCTCAATTCATCATTTCACCAAAGTCCATCTATATTTCCAAAGTTCATCTATTTTCAAATATTTCATCGAAAACAAAATTATACAATCATAAACATAATTGTCAACCCTACATGCTTCTTCTATATTTATTATCACAGTAGTTCCAGCATAACATAATCATTTCATTCAAGAAAACACTATTTTGGTTTAACTCATGCTTATGTTTAAATTATAAATCAAAGTTCGTTTCAAAATCACATAACTCATTCAATTTCAAGAAAGCATGGTTACATAACTTCAATTCATCAAAACAACATTAAAACATCACATAAGGAACCCTCAAGGATGTCCAAAAACATCTCCAAAAGGCCAGAACGCACAAAACAACATGTGTTGTTCTACACATCTCGCCGTGGTGAGATGCCTCCTCGCCTGCGAGCTCTCTACTATGGGGAACCTATAAGATAGGTTTCCTCTAGGGAAACCTCCCAAAACCTCCCCAAAATCGCATTTTTGATCCCAGTTGTTACAAAATCATTGTATAAACATCACCCAAAGTTAATACAATTAAAAGGAACATTTAAAATAGATCAAAACATGGATTTCACTTTTAAATTCAAGGATTTTTCACTCAATTTTCCAAAACTCAAATACATCTCATAATCAATTTTAAACCATGAATTCACCACTTAAATTGCATACAAACAACACCCACACATACCCAGTCATTTATCAAGAACATACATCACGAACTTAACAACATTCAACAACAACATCATGATTTTCACACATTTAAGTCAAAATCTCATGAACAACTTATTCTATATCATCAAATATGAATTTAAGCACATACACAACTTAATTTCACAAAGTTCAACATACCCATAATTAACATAATCAATTAGCACGAAATGAACTTAACATAACACCAATTTCATGAAAATCACATAATCAAACATGACCCATAACTACTCCATCACTCATCATCTCTAAATGGTGAATATAAACTTTCCTCTTACCTTAACCTTCCAAAAAATGCTTTAATCTTCAATCTAATCTCCCTCTTGAGCTTTCCCCCAAGCTAGACCTCTCTTTCTCCTAAAATCTTCTTTCTACCTCTTTATCTCTACTTCTCTCTCTTTGCCACTTTTCTCTAAAATGTAACAAATGAGCTTTTGACCTAATTTTCACAAAGACTATTCTCTTATATACTCTTGGGCTTAGTCACATTGACTAATGGACTTAGTAACTTTCTATTGCTCACAAAATGTTACTACAAAATTACTTCAATAAAACCCTCACTATTACTCATACACGACTATTCTATTAATTACCCAAGTTACTACAATTTTTATTAAATAACTCTCAATACCCAAAAGTACTAAAATACCCTCAATTCCTCTAAAACCCAACTAACCAACAAAAATAACACATCAAACAATTAAATAATAAATAAAGAAATTAAATAAATAAAATTCTAAAATCAGGTCGTTACAACGACTCTGCTTTGATCCCATTCAACCTTGGTTGTTTGAGAAACAACCCTCGCAATTATCTTTGGAAGTGAAAACTACCTCCTTTTCCGTTAGATCCTTGATGCTTAATAAAAGAGGACTTCAGGTTTCCTTAGCACAATGGTAAGTATGTTGGTTTTTATTAAAAATAAATATTGAATCAACAGACATGGTGGCTTATATGCCACCAGTCACTACCAGTATTCCTATAATCACAAGCGAACAACCTTGTGGTATATATGCCAACATCTATGATGGTTAGTCTACAGAACAATGCATCTACATTTGCAGATCATGCAATCCCATTCACACCATATGATGCAAACATTCCTTCAAGTTCTAGTGTTCATGGTCGAAATACTCCACCATTTTTAACAACATAATCCATGATTTATTTAAGACAACAAATGGATGAGAGCAATCATGATATGGTTAGTATGTTAACACAACAGATTGGTACAATGTTTAATCACTTGATTCAAAACACAAGCCAAAGTTACCAAGCCTTAGCCACCCAAATGGGGAGAATATCATATTTCTTTCCCCCAGTTCAGCCTTGTCATCAATAAATTCCTTAAGTCCAAAATTCTCAGCTATTGCAAATTGTCGAACTTGTGGTTCAAGGGAAACAACAAGTGCCCCAACCCCAACCCGTCGAACCATTGGTCCAAGCATAACCTGTAAGTAATACAAAGGTGATTTTGGTAATTAGAAATAATGATGCTGATGAAGTTGTTAGGAATGTTCAACAACAAAATTTGGAGGCACAAAATAACATAGCTAATATGGTTGAAACCATCGTGACTCAAAATGGCCTAAACATAGGTTTACACAGGCCTAATTTTGTTTCTGCCCTTTCAGAATATGTTTTACAAATTGAACTTCCTAAGGGTTGGAAAATCCCTAAGTTCACTATATTTGCTAGTGATATCAGTGAATCCATTGCCGAACATATTGTACATTATTTGACTGAGGCTGGAAATATAGCCAATAAAGAGAATTTGAGAATAAAATATTTTCCGAGTTCTCTGACCAAAAATGTCTTTACATGGCTCACTACACTTGCACCACATTTAATTCAACATTGGAATCAGTTAGAAAGATTGTTTCATGAACAATTCTACACGGGCCAATCTAAGATAGGTCTGGACGAATTGGCTAGTGTTAGGAGAAAAAAATCTGAATCGATTAATGATTATCTTAATAGATTCGGATTGTCAAAGGCTAGATGTTTTATTCAAGTTCCTGAACATGAGTTAGTCGAAATGGCTATTGGTGGCTTGGATTAATCCATTATTAGGAAGAAGTTAGACATTCAATACCTGAGGGATATGGCCCAGTTGGTTATAGAGTACGACAGGTGGAAAGATTGAAGGCTGAGAAAGTCAGAACTCATAAATATCATAAAAAAAAAGAGAAGGTTTCTTATGTCGAAACTAATGATAGCGACCAAGAATTCGACATATCTTATGAAGCTATCAAAGATTGTGAGGTTAATGTTGCTGAATTAAAACCTAGGCCTCCTTACACATGTAAGTTGTTGAGGCCATCTGATGGAAAGAATCATGTCGGAAAAAAAAATGAAAAATATGTTCCTAAAACCCATAGATTTGATGTAACCAAATGTGATGAGATTTTTTATCTCTTAATTGCTGATGGTCAAGTGATAGTACCTAACGGCTTAAAACTTCACCACTAGAGCAATGTAAAAAGAAAGGTTTTAGTAAATTTCATAACTTTATGGGGCATTGATGGCAGGTCGTCTTACGCTATTCTTAGCATGTTTTTCAGTCATTTTTCGTAGGTTGTAGCAGCAAAAAGTATGAGTATTAGAACGATTGCATATGATTTCAGGACATTTGCAAATGTTTTCTATATTTGAGTCTGTAATTCTAGTTTTCCTGAAAAATAGAAATTTTAAGGGGTTTTGACGTAATTCACGAAGAAATCATGTTAATCGGAAAATCAAGAACATCCAAAGATCTTTGAAGACTTAGGAAGACCAAGAATAAAGATTCATGAGGCCTCAGGAGACTTAAAGAGGGAGTAATTATGTTCCCAAGTTCTGAGGCAAGTTATTTGAAGACGAAGACCTAAAACGACGAAAAATCGGAGAAATTGGGGCTGAGAAGGTGTGTCATGCGCCAAGAACATTTACCATGTCCTAGGGCATAATTTTTACAAGCCATGCGCCAAGCACATGGTTTTTGCTGCACTCACATGAGTCTGGCACATATGGCATACACTCCATGCATCTGAAAAACGCAGGGCATAAGCGTCTTTTCCTGCTTTTTTATGGGTAAAGCTGGCACTATTAGCCCAAACCCAGGTAGAAACTCTCACTATAAATACCAGCCTTCCTCATTTAGAATATCTCGTTCAGAACTGTGGCAGTTCAAGAGGAAGGCAATTCTAGGGCTTCTGAGGAGTTTCTATCTTCTCCTTAATTTTCTTGGGTATGTTTTTATCTTTAGTAATTTGTTTTTACTTACCAAGTATTACTAATTCTTTTTAGGTTAGAGTTAAGATGAACCTCTAATTATTTTTGTTGGATATTCATTTAATATAATGTGGTTTTTATTTTATATATCTTTTTGTCGATATTAAGTTTTATTTCGAATTTAGTTTATTTATGTAGTAGCGCAACCCTAGATTAGATACTTAGGTCTGACATGTCCTAATATTGATATTACTATCCTGATAGTTATATCTTGATATTTATATCTTGATACTAATATCTATCTGTCTAGGAAGTAATTAGTTATAACTATCGAAAGATACCGAAAGCGAGTTGACCCTAGTAGTAAGTACTTAGGAGGTGACATTACTAATATTGAGTATAATCTGTTGAACCTATGAGGTAACTAGTTAATAATCAAGGAAACAAGTGTCTCCTTGAAGGAAATAAGTTGTAGCCTAGTAGAACCATTCTCTTTAAACCATGGTAAGGTAGACGCTGATAGGGCTTCCCGTTTGTAGAGCTACTAAGTGCGAGAGAGTGAGAGAGTGTTCTATGAGTGTCCTAAGATTCATAGATGGGTAGACCTACAGGAACCTTGGCTTTCATTGCGTTGGGAAATTGTTGAAAGCCAATATAAAGTCCATGCTTTCAAATACCTTTGAGGTGATAAGACCCCACACCTAAGGATCACCGTGTGACCAACAAGTGCAACAAAACATTGGAGGGATAGACCTAGTTAACCGAGAAGTATAGAACCCACACGTAAGGATCACAGTGTCACCAGTGGGCGCAACCTGCGATCGATTAGGTTAATAATGTCCCAACGGCCTCATCACTTGTATAGTATACCTAAGATAAATGAACATGACATTGCTCTCATTTAATATCCAACAATATAAATAAGGGGGATTCGCAGAATCCTAACCACTGCTTACTTTTCTGCAACAAAAAACAGGTAACTTGCTTTGTTGCAAACAGGTAAAAATTGAAAATCTCTAACCCTTTACTCTTTTATTATATCGTCAAACTAAAAATAAGCAACGCAAATTGTTTGGATGAAACGAAAATCTATGTGGACACGATACTCTACATATCACTTTATTACTTGGTAACAATTTGGTACACTTGGCTTATCCGCTACATCAAGTTTTTCGCACCGTTGCCTGGGTTTGTTGATATTTTCGATTAAGCGATGCAAATTACTTATTTTGATTTACTATGAGCTGGAATATACACTATAACAACCTAGTAGGGGATCAACCTAATCCCTTAGTGGAGTACGAGCAAACCAGATATGATTTAATGAAAAAAGCTATACAAACTATATTAGCTTGAGTACATTAACAAGTTGAGGATTTTGTGAACGTCATTAGGGTTAGAGAGAAGGAGTACGTTGCTGAAATTGAATTTTGGGCAAACGAGGTTTTTAAAGCTCGCATTTGTTGTAGGGAATTATTTAAAAGGTTACAATGTAACATGTTACAAAATATTGACTCAAGCGAATTGCAAGAAGATGAGCTCATAACATCTCAAACGCAGTTCTCAGTTTCTCTTAAATCAGTTAAAACTACTAGTTCACCCATTAATGACAAAATCAAGGTAACCGAGAATGAATATAAGCCCCCCTAAACTGATAGTAGTAAGTCGTCATCAACTGTAGGTCATTCTCGGTTATGACTATTAATGTTAACCTCGATTATGACTTATCGAGCACTAGGGCCAATAATCATATTAATAAGACGAGTCCTAAAAGGAACCGGAGTTATGAATCAACTGATAAGTACCGTCTTAAGGAAGATGATCACACAATTAATAACCCGAAAATTATTAATCCTTATAAGAAAAATAAAATAGGGAAACTAATTATAGGAAATCATAGAAAAAAGAAATAAAATGAGTTTTGTCCATAATATGGTCAAGCTAGTGACCTAAAAAGATCCTTTAGAAAGAGTTTTTATTTCTCTAAAAATTTTAAAAAAAATAAAATTAATAGGCGCGTGCTTGCTTGGGTGAAGTGAGTGGCTTCGGCCACTCCTCTTTTTAACCCTTATTTTCGCTTTTCTCTTCACTTTTATACCCCAAAACCTCCAACCAAACTTAACCCATTATACATATTAATGAGAAAACAATTTTTAGCTTATGGATTATGATTCCAAACAACTTAAATCATCTCTTTTTCACTTTCTTTTCACATAATACATTAACCTTTCAACCTTTCTTTCTCTAAACCCTTTCACCGTGAAAAAAATCCATTAATCCTTCAACTAAAAATCTTCTCCTTCATCCCACAATCATCTTTTCTCATCTTTTTCTTTAACCCTTTTAGAAACCTCACAATTTTCACCAAATCCAACTTTTTTCCAATCAAAATCACTATTTTTCACATCTTTAAACAACAACAATCTAAACCCTTTTCTTCGCTCTTTCTAATTTTGTTCTTAAAAATTCTTACCCACTTTCACTACCCTAACTTCATCATAAATTACCTAACCCTTTTACCCAAAACTTAACCACTTATCATGTTTTCACTACTTTTTAAATTCACTACATTTTCAACCCCTTTTGTTCGTTGTTTTGTTTTCTAACAAAAAGTTAGGATTTTGTTTACATATTGCTCTTACTTATTATTTTTGCAAGTTGTTGTTTGAATTGAAAGAATAGTGAAAATAATGAGGGAACACTTCCAACTCTTTAAGGGTCCAGCTCAAAGGACTAGGTTTAACAAGTTCAAGCACTTGAAATTTGTGGGAGAAAAGGCATTCACTTTATATGAAGATACTATTGAGGGGATTCAAGAAGAATTAGAAAGGAGGGATTGGATTAAGTTGAATGGTTTGATGAGGGATGCAAATAGCTCTATGGCAGTTGAATTCTTTTCAAATGCATATCAAGAGAATGAACATGATCAACCATTCGAATTTATGGTAAGAGGAGTCAAGGTGAAGTTCGATGAAGAGACAATTAATGACATGCTTTGCACTTCGACTCCTTTTATTTGTGGTATAGAAGAAAGAAGGAAAGAACTTGATAAAATCAAGATTATGGAAGAAATTCGAAAGTTGGAGAAATCCCATGGTTGAAGCCAACTAAAGGATTTCTATGTAACAACCCGTTTTTCGCTAGGATTATTTAATTTATTTATTATATTTGTTTTTATGTGCTTATTTGCTTGTTTGTTTATTTGAGTTGGGATTAGTGGTTTTTTTAGCCCATAAGGGTATTTTAGTCATTTTTAAAACTAAGGGTATTTTGGTAATTTGAGGATTAAGGGTAAGTTAGTAATTTTAGAAGGGGGTAGTGCTTTAGTGTTTTTAGTGAGAATAGTTATTTTTATTAAGTTAAAAATAACTAGTGGTAATTATTTTGAGATGGTAATTAATGAGATGTTTAATGAGTTGAGTGTGTAGTAACTTTTTTGAATTAAGTGGTAAGAGTTTTGAGGTCCATTATGAATTGTAATAACCTAGCGCATTATTGGAGTATAAATAGATAACTCATGAGAGGAAATTAAGGTTAGCTCATTACACACTTTCACAATAGAGAGGCTAGAGAGAATTGAGAGAGAAGAGAATAATAGAAGAGAAAGAGGAAGAACCCATTTGAAGAAAAGTGAAGAGGAAGCTAGGATTCTTTGGAAAGAGTGAAGATTCTTGAAGATTAGTTTAGCATTTAAGGATATAAGGTAAGGGGGTAGTTTTGTTCTACTAAATAAGCTATAATCTACTTTTTCACTTATAGGTCATAATGGATTTGAATGAATTATGATTTTTATGATTTTAGATGTTAATTTTTGTACTTACAATTAAATGATGTTTTTGGTATGTGAAATTTGTTGTAAACTTGTTGATGCTTAATTTTCATTGTTGATATATGTTGAAGTGATTACTTTCAGAATTTGGTTTAAAATGATGAAAATGATGTTGTTGTTGTTGATTTATGACGACTTCATGATCATGAGCTATGAATGTTGTTGGGTATATGTTAGTGGTGATGATTTATGAATTAGGTGATGATAAATATGTTGTTGTGGTTAAGTTGTTGTGTTTTTATGACTTTTGTGAAAATGGGTTAAAAGTGGAGGAGTTTGATTTTGACGAATTTAAGTGAATTAATGGAGTTGTTATGATGATTTGAATTGAGGAGAATTTTTGTTTTCAATTGATGTGGGTTGGTGAAAATCGTTTGGGAGAAAATCATGTTTTTGTGTCAAAAGTCGTTTTAAGCACTTTTGTGAAATAAGTCATTTTGGGGTGAGTTAAGTTGTTTTGGGTTATAAAACTATGTTTTTGAGTTTGTATCAATGGTCTGAGTGTTTGGGACAAGTTTGGTGAAAATGGGATCGAAAACTGATTTGAAAACAGACTTTTACGCACGAAAATGCGAAAACACATTTCCGCTCACCTGCAGAAGTGGAACAACTTTGCGCCCGTTGGCATGGGTCGTGCATGTCATTTTGGTCAGGATGGCACGACCGTGCCACCAGTTGGCACGACTCTGCCCGCCATTCTGTGTTCGGAAACCCCGATTTTTTGTGTTTTTGAGTACTTTGAGGTATACCAATGGATGCCAAACACCTAAACCTAATTATATGGAGTGTAATTGAACTTTTAAGAGTGGTTTAACATAGGTTTGCACTATCACTGATAACAATCCTATCATAGACTCTTCTTGTCTGAAATATGATCTTGTTCTTCTGGGACATTCTTTGTTTCCAATGATTTGATCCTCAGGATGTGAAGACTTGTACTTGAATGTATTCTTGGATTGATTAGGTTGCTAAGAACCATCTTGAGCTTCATCAGAAGCTACTTCATCTTGAGCTTCTGGAGTGGGTTCAGCTTCTGGACTCTCTTCAGACTCTAGAGTCTGATCAAGTTCTACAGTGTCTTCAGGCACCTGCATATCTGCAAAACTTTCACCTTGCTTTGGGGTTTCATTTCCAGGCACGTGCATTGATTCTTCAACACAGAGTGTCTTTGAATTATACGCTCTGTATGCCTTTGACCTTTTAGAGTAACCTAAAAAGACTCCTCTTTAGGCCTTGGAATCAAATTTGTTTAGGTAGACTTTGTTATTTAGAATGTAACAGGTACATCCAAATTGATGAAAGTAAGAGATGTTGGGTCTTCTTACCTTAAAGAGTTCATATGCTATTTTCTCCAAGATAAGTCTGATATAAATTCTATTTTGGACATAACATGTTGCATTCACTGCTTCTGCCCATAAATGTTTAGCCATATTATTTTCATGAATCATGGTTCTGGCCATTTCTTGTAAAGTTCTATTCTTTCTCTCTACAACCCCATTTTGCTATGGAGTTCTAGGAGAAAAGAATTGATGGATAATCCCATGTTTTTCACAAAAAGCTTCAAATGGCTCATTTTCGAACTCTCCACCATGATCACTTCTTACTTTTAAAATCTTCATTTATTTTTCAGACTGTATTTTTGTGCAGATGTTACTGAATACATCATAAGCATTATCCTTGCTTCTTAGGAATTTTACCCAAGTCCATTTGCTGTAATCATCAACAATGACTAATCCATATTGACTTCCATATAAGAATGCAATGTTAACTGGTCCAAATAAATCAATATGAAGTAATTCTAAGGGTCTGGAAGTTGAGACAATGTCTTTAGTTTTAAAAGATGATTTAACAATCTTCCCTTTCTGGCATGCACCACAAAGTGCATCTGAATGATAGTCAATGTTAGGTAAGCCTTTGAAAAGTTGTTACTTACTAAGCTTAGAGATTAATCTCCAGTTAGCATGTCCCAACCTTCTGTGCCACACCCATTTCTTATCATTCACTGATAGAAGGCAAACTACCTTCTGATCAACCAATTCAGAGAAGTTAATTTTATAGACATTCTCCATCCTCTTTCCCTTGAACACTATGGAGTTGTCATTCTTGTTAACTATTGTGCAGTTGGTCTTATCAAACATCACATCATAACCATTGTCATAAAACTGACTGATACTCAATAGGTTATGTTCTAGACCATTTACCAACAACACATCATTAATAGAGATAGAGGAGTTATCAATAGTTCCTGTACCAATGATTTTGCCAGCTTGTTTGCCTCCAAACTTCACATTTCCTCCTTCTTTCATTCTAAGGGTGATGAACATAGACTTCTCTCCTGTCATATGTCTTGAGCAACCGTTGTCTAGGTACCATGATCTATGTTTTCCCTTTGCTTTTAGGCATATCAGCAACATTGACAATTTCATATTTAGGTACCCATATCTTTATGGGTCCTTTGAGGTTAGTACTGGAAGTCTTACTCTTCTTTCCTTGTACCTTGTGCTGAAATTTTGATAGCTTATGATCATTCAATACCTTAGGTTTAACACCTTTTGGTTTTGATTCCCAAGAAGCAACAACTGTCTTGTTCTTCTAAAACTTAGACTTTAAGATACCGGACTCTGAGTTCAATAGTCTCTGAGGAACAGGTTATGATCTTTTCAGAATCTTGATCTTTGAAGTCTTAGAATAAGAGTTTGTCATTGCCTTAGACTTAGAGTCCTTTGACTTTGAGATAGTCTTAGTCTTAGAACTAGAAGCTTCAGGTTCTGACTGAACAACAGTTTCAGACTCAGCACCTTCAGGTACAAAGAAGGTTTTAAACCCTTCCTTAATGCATTCACAACATGCTTTAAGACTGATTTCATTAGGTTTCCCTTATGAATATCCAATCCCTTTACCATTGTTCTTGTAAATGTTGTAAATCATAGAAGCTACTTTGCTTCTATCAATGCCAGACATAATACAATCTTCAAGAGCAATTTCATGTTTACTTACAGGCTTTTTATCACACTTTTCTTGTAGCTTCTGACAAAGAATCTTGAGTCTATCTTCATAAGTGTTACAAATGAAGTCAAAGCCTCTAAGTTCTTCCTCAGATGCTTTCAGATCCAATAGAGTTGATTCTTGTTGTTTCATCAAAACAACATATTTTTCTTTTAAATCAATTAACTCATTGGTCCTGTGTTCAAAGTGTGTAAGAAGCTCTTTAAGAGACTCAATAAGTTCTTCTCTGGAAATTTTGGAATATACCCCATTTTCATTTTCAGAATCTGATTCAGGTTCAGCTTCGGATGTCACTGTAGCTACTAACCTCACAACTACATTTGCTTCATCGTCAGCTTCTTCTTTAAACTTTTCTTAATCTGCTTCCTGAATTTGCTTGAGTTAAAGTTTTGTTTCTTGGATTTACTCTTTGATTTTTTCTTCTGAAGATCAGGGCAATCAACAATGAAGTGACCAGGCTTCTTACAGTTGAAGCAACCCTTCTGATCTTCTTTCTTGGAGCTTTTGTAACTCTTCTACTCAGAAACTTCCTGTTCTTCTTAGCCAGAAATTCAAGCTTGTTGGAAAGCATAGCCATCTTCTTAGTAGGATCTTCATCAGAATCTCTATCAGGCGACTCTTCTTCAGATTGAACAACTTTTAGAGCTTTGAATGACTTTCCTTTAGATGGCCGAGCAATAGATTTACTCTTCTTTGAAGGCTCATGCTCATTTAGGCTCATTTCATGAACCTTGAGAGAACTGACAAGATCTTCGACACTTAAAGTGTTTAACTCTTTAGCTTCCTTAATAGCAGTAACCTTAGGTCTCTATCTAGCAGGCAAGCTTCTCAGTATCTTTCTCACATGATCAGAAGCAACATAACTTTACTTCAGTATTTGAAGTCCTGAGACTAGGGTCTGAAATCTTGAGTACATTTCCTCAATACTTTCATCATCCTTCATCTTGAACAACTCATACTGATGAACAAGCATAAGAGCCTTTGCCTCTCTAACCTTCTTACTACCTTCATAGTTTGCACAAAGTGAAGCAAACATTACCTTGGCAGTAGATTTGTCACTCATCTTCATGTACTCTGTGCGAGGTATAGATGCAACAAGGATTCCTCTCATCTTATGATGCTTCTTGTAAAGTTTCTTCTGAGCAGGAGTGTGTTTCTTTCTATCAATAGCAACTCCTTCTTCATCAAGAGCCAAGTCACCAACACCTTCTTCAAGAATGTCCCACAGTCTACCATCAAATCCCATGATGTAACTGTATATGTTGGTTTTCCACCAAGAGAATTCTTCAGAATCTCCATTAAACTTTGGAGCTTTTCCAGAGTCAGATTTCTTATCAGAGGTACCGTAATCATATGGAATAGCATTATAATTCTGACCAGAGCTTGAGCTATCAGCAGAAGCCATGTTTTTTGCAGATCATTTTCTGTTACACTGTTAAGTGTTAAGACAACAGGCCAAGGCTCTAGATACCAATTGAAAATGCGAAAAACACAAGAG